>MDSW01047027.1_pt1 | contig 41417 bp, 43 predicted proteins | sample 811171 | NCBI WGS metagenome assembly MDSW01 (sample SAMN05326641, study PRJNA326480) | marine metagenome | isolation source: seawater | place: Atlantic Ocean: North West | collected 2012
ATATCAAATCCATATTTTTAAAAACATCGAAGACTTGTGAAGGGAGACCTGTACCATGGCCGGCCAAGTGAGTGTCAGATATAACCCCTATTTCCATCTTGGAAATATCCTTGCTAGTAGTTTAGTTACGGTTTTCCCAAAAGGAAAAATAGTCTAATGTTTCAGAATCAAAAGCTTGATGAGATTTCCTTATCTGACTAGAGTCATATTGTTCCTGTTCTTTGTCTCTCAAAGAACTTATAACTTGAGCCCAATCTGGCCCCATATAACTTCTATCAGAGGATTCACATTCAGACGTAAGGTAGGTTACTAGATGGTCTGAATCTTTCTTAACAGATCCACCACTGATCACGTACGCCACTATTGATGGAACTGACTCGTAGTCATCAGTGTTTATGTCCAAAGTTTCTAAAATAAACGACATAGCTAAACCTCGAATTATCTCTTCTATTTTATTCGGCATATCCATAATGTGGGAAAATGGAAAAGTATCGTTATCTTTTAGAAAGTTCGATATCTCGAACTGGACGCAATCATTGAACTCTGAGTCAAAGACCGCAGTTGCGTGCAACAATTGAACGTTAGGCGGAGTCTCACGCCTGTCAATCACGATAAATTCTTGGAGATGAGGAAATATACATAACTCAATCTCCGGATCGCTGTCAGGCAACAGCTGATCCCAGTAAAATTCTTCCATTCATTTCTCCTCAGTTAAAAGGAAATTATTAAGTAATCTAATCAGCTCCTAAATTTTACAACAAAATCTTTAATACCTCCACCTAGAGGTATTTTGCTAATCTGTAACTCTCATTGGAAAGCAGACCCTTCCTAGTTCTTAATTTGAAATATACAATATAGATCCTAATCATTATTCTATTAAAAGTGTCGGTGCAATATGAAAGCCGGTAAAATCCCAGGTGAAACACTCCGAAACCTTTTGAGTAATCTAACAATAATCTCGGACTCCGGAGTTGAATTGGGTCCAGCCATCGGAGAAGATACTGCCGTTATAAACATCAAAGGTCAGACTGTACTTATAGGAAGCGATCCCATCACTTTCCCCACTGAGAATCCAGGCTGGCACTCCGTAATAATAAATTCTAATGACGTGGCTGCGTCCGGGGGAGTACCTAAATGGTATTCTGCAACAATACTGATGCCGGAGCATAGCACTGAGCAAGAATTTTCATCAATTTTCAAAGACATCGCAGAAACATGCTCACACATGAATATCCAATTAATTGGCGGTCACAGTGAAGTGACACCTGCTGTTCAATATCCTGTGGTTAGCGGTTCTATGATAGGCATAGCGGATAATTTGCATGTCAAGCCTACACATAATGCTAAAGAATTTGATGATATTTTAATAACCAAACATTGCCCAATTGAAGGTATCAAATTACTTCTTTCATATTTTCCTAACCTGAGTCAATTCGAAGGATTAAGCCCCAGCGATATAGAATTTTTAAAACGATTATCAATAGCTAATAACATGGATATATTGCCCGAAGCCACATTACTCAAAACTTATAAAGAAGTTAATAGTATGCACGATCCAACCGAAGGAGGAATTGCTACTGGTTTGGCAGAAGTAACCTCAGCTTCAAATGTAGGGGCACTGATTTACGAATCTGAGCTTCCTATCCCTGCAGCATTCCGAAAGATATGTTCGCAAATTGAAATAGACCCACTTGGTTTGATTGCTTCAGGAAGTCTTCTTTTCACAACCTCAGCTGGTATTTCAGGCGAAATAATTGGGGAATTAAAGTCTCTTTCCATTCAGTGCTCTAACATAGGACAAATAATGCCTAGAGAACACGGATCGATGCTTATTGAATCATATTCCAATCAAAAAGTACCTTTGCCTACTTTCGACATAGACGAAATAACCAAAATCACACAACTGTAATCATCATTCAATCGACATTATGTTGCGCACTAATTAAATATTTTTAAACTTTTCTTATAAAAGTATAAGAAAAATTTTATACAAGTTTTTACCTTTTATTGACATAGTCTTATATTGGTGTTAATTTCAAACATGATTAGATAATAAAAGTGATTACACAGGTGAATTCATGGCCAGAAAAACTAAAATGATGCTTCGGGTAGAAAAAGCCTTCCAAAGAGACTTGGAAAAAATACTACCCGAGATGATTAATGACATAGGTCTATCTGCTTGTGCGGATGAGTTAGACATAAGCAAAGCTACCCTAGGCTACTGGTGCCTTAAGTTAGGTATTACTGTGAGGCGTGTAGCATTATCCCCTGGCGAAACTTTGGAAATTAAAAAAATCGCGAGTTAAGCACTTAATATCACAAATCAGTATGACCTAAGGATTCATACATTCGAATCCTGAATACTTAAGCTAAGTCGGTTGCAAAATTATTAAACCTCGAAGTATACTTCTCGCACACCCTAGGAAACCTCGGAGAGCCTAGGAATCAAGACCTTATTTATAAGTAATTCGGAGTCAACAATTGCGAAACTACATGATACGGCGGGTCGGCCACTCTTTCTTCATAATACTAGGACTTATGGGTATGTTATTTCTGGCTATTAATGTCCTTGGAGACCCTGTAGAACTACTTGTTGACGAGGATGCGTCTGAAGAAGCAATAGCTTTGATTCGTGCGCAATATGGTTTGGACAGACCTTTGTACGTCCGTTTCGGTGAGTTTTACGCGAACTTAGCCACTTTAGACTTTGACACTTCATTAAGGCATAGGATCCCAGCGAGAGAAATTGTTTTCAGAATGCTTCCTAATACCGCTGTCCTAGCATTAGTAGCATGGGGGATAGGTATCGTCGGTGTGCCTTTAGGCATGTGGGCGGCACGTAGACCGCGGGGGATGGTGGATCGTATTGTAAACATATTGTCGTTCGCGGTAATCTCGATCCCAGAGTTCTGGTTAGGTTTAGTATTGATATTATTGGTAGCAGTACAAGCAGACCTGCTGCCAACATCTGGCTTCGCAGGGCTTGGGCCGAGTGGCTGGCTATACATAGTACTACCAGCGCTGACTCTGTCCCCTAGAGTCATAGGAAGAAACGCACAAATTACGCGTGCTACTATGATAGAAGAAATGGGGAAACAATACGTCGCAACAGCCAGAGCAAAAGGATTAGCAGAGAACAAAGTGTTGTATGCCCATGTGTTGAAAAATGCTGCAATCTCCATTGTAACTCTAATGGGAGACGAACTAGCAGGATTCATGAATGGAGCTACCGCAGTAGAAATTATTTTCGGATGGCCTGGTCTTGGCAAGCTATTAGTAGACGCGATTACCGCACGAGATTTGCCGGTGGTAACCGCTTCAGTATTTATAATTGCGCTCATGGTCATGTTTATTAACTTACTGGTTGATCTGATATACACATGGCTAGATCCCCGAGTTTCATATAAATAGCGTTCATAACCAAATTCATTAAGGGTGACTACTTACAATGCAAAATGACATCGGAATAGAATTAGAACAAAAAGCGAACATAGTATCAAGGATATGGAACCACGCTCTAGTACAAGCATTTCTAAGCGATTGGATAACCTTGGTATCAACTTTGTTCCTAATTATCGTTATATTAGCAGCCGCTTTTGCTCCATTAGCTGCTCCATACCCTTATGAAGAGCAGCAACTTCGGTTAAGACATCTTCCTCCACTTTCATCAGGTGAAGCCAAAAATGTCATGGTTAGTCCTCCTACTACAGAACAGCGTTTCTTCCTTTTTGGAACTGATCACTTGGGCAGAGATATGCTCACAAGACTAATATACGGCGGAAGAATTTCTATCTCTGTTGGCGCACTTGGAGTTATAGTATCAGGAGCTTTAGGGCTACTTCTTGGAGTAATAGCAGGATACTACCGAGGTGTCATAGACGATATCATAATGAGAACGGTAGACATCTTCATGTCTGTGCCCTTGTTGTTATTAGCCTTAATTGTACTGTATATACTAGGTCCCAGCTTTATTAACATTATTATAGTATTCGCGATTGCTCGATGGATGCTATATTGCAGAGTTGCACGAGGGGTAGTAATGTCTTTAAGAGAACAAGCCTTCGTGGACGCAGCAAGATCTATTGGCTGCAAAGACAGTAGGATTATAACGCACCACATATTACCTAACTTGATTACGCCGATTCTTACAATTGCAGCGTTAGAAGTACCCAGAAATATTTTGACTGAAACCACCCTGAGTTTCTTGGGTTTTGGTATACAACCTCCCGACTCTTCATGGGGTTTAATGCTATCTCAAGGACGTGATTACATCGTCAGAGCATGGTGGGTAGTAATCGTCCCAGGCATGGCTATATTCCTGACTGCTTTAAGTTTCAATCTGTTCGGAGTATGGCTAAGAGCAGTAAGCGATCCGCTCCAGCGATGGAGATGGTTAAAACAGACCAAAGAATCCAAAGAAGCCGGAGTGAGAGGAAGCTAAACAGCGAATCCTCTATCTTGAACAGCCAAATAAAATATAGGTATAGGCAGAATCTGTCATATGCAGCAGCTTGACAACGAATCAACCAGCCAACTACCTCCTCCTCCTTTTTGTGGATTTGTAGGCCGGTCCAAAGAAATATCGGACTTAATTGAAAGTCTCACAACATTCCCTATTGGATTCATAATTGGAGAACCTGCTATAGGTAAAACAGATCTTGTATTAGAATACGCGAGAAGATCTGAGTCTAATGGAACCTATCCTGGAGGAGTAGTATACTCACAGGTGACCGTAGGCTCCTCATTCCAGAAACTAATCCACGAAGCAGGAACATCGATTTTCGGTATTTCTTTTGGAGATCTCACAGGCGAAGAACAACAAGAAGCTCTATTCAAACATTTTGTTGAAAATGCCACATTGTTAATTTGGGATGACATTAATCAAATTGAATCAGTTTGGGAAGATAACGAGATATCAAAGCTGAAAAACCATTTGTCGGCATGGACAAACCTCACAGAGTCAAAAATACTGCTCGTGAGTCAAACTGAACAATCAATCGCCCACCTTACAGCAAATCCTGAAATAATCTTAATACCTCCTTTTGCTACATCTGATTTCCAAAAGCTTGCAGCCGCATACATAGACATAGCTTATGGAGACCAAGACTCCAAACCAAACCTTTCACAATTGGAAAATTTGCTCACTAATTTACAAGGCAATCCATTAGCCCTCCAAATTACAATCCCATTACTAAAATCTACTCCTTTAAGTATAATTGACAACGAACTTACCACACAATTAGAATCGAACCCCGATGCGTTGAAATCTTCTTTCGAACTCTACTATCAAAAAGGATCATATAGAGTACGGACTCATCTTCCTATAATTTCTCTTTTTAAGAAAAGAGTCATGTTAGATGTACTTACCCATTTTACTCAAAGCGCTGCATACAAATCCGTGTTCAAAGAAGAACTTGGGTGGGGGGCAACAAGAGCATTGCTTAGAGGAAGCAAAGATTCAGGAATATTATCAAGTATATCTCCTAGCGTATATCTAATACCGAGTGCTATACCTCGCTTATTGGGAGAAAAATTATACCGCACACAATCTGCTGAAACGATTTCCCAATTCGAGAAAGAATTCACTCGTATATATGCTGATACTGCTGATCATTTTTTAGAATCATTAGATGAAAACCCCGACTCAGGCACAACAGCTATTCTTGCAGAAGAAGAGAACTTCTATCAAGCTCTCGGACTAGCACTGGAAGATGAAGACTGGGAAAGCTCCCAAATCTTAATGCAACCCGTCGCTCAGGTCTACAAAATGCAGAAAAGATTCATAGAATTAGATTTGCTTAGAGAGCAAGTGTTAAATACTAGTGGGATTAGTTATCCAGAAGCGGCGTCGAATAACAGTGTCGAATTATGGGAGTATATAAAAGGGACTACAAGCAGTGACCTTATTGAACAAAACAAATTTACAGAAGCTATAGAAATTTGCCATGAACTTCTTGATTACTTAGAAAACAACGAAGCAGATAATAAAGATTTAAAACTGGCCACAGTGTATAGCCAGTTAGGCGAAATACACATACTCACCAGACAATTAGATACCTCAGAGGAATACCTTAATAAAGCCAACGAAATCTACCAAGCATTGGAAGCCGACGATAATTCGGCAGAGATTGCCCAGAATTTAGGTAGGATTAGATACTTCCAAGGAAGGTATTCAGATGCCAAATCAGAATACAGCAAAGCACTGGAAACTCACCAACAAATTGAAGATCAAGAACAGATGGTAGTGGACTACAGGTTTTTAGGCTTACTAAGTCAATTACAACTCAATTACGATGAAGCAGAAAGCTGGTACAAACAAGCGCAAAGCATCGTTGAAAACTATGGAGATGAAGAAACTGCCATGTTGGTCTATCATGACCTCGGTACAGTTTTCCACGCTCAATACTTTTTTGAAGAAGCTCAACGTTGGTACAATCAAGCTTTGCACTTAGCGGACAGGCTCGGGTTTCAATCGCAGATGGCCCGAGAATGCCATTATCTAGGGTTACTTTCCCAAGATAGAGGCGGGCTTCAAGATGAAGCAGAAGAATGGTTAATTGCTTCATTAAATATAAAAACACAAATCGGAGACAATACAGGCAGTGGTGATGAATGTAGACAAATCGGGCTCTTGTACCATGAGCAAGAACAGTTCACAGAAGCAGAACAGTGGTATAAGAAAGCCATAGAATTTTTCCAACTATCTTCCAACATAGATAAACTAGCTCGCACATATGGTCAAATAGGAATTATTAAGCAAGAACTAGGTGATGTGGAAGGTTCCCTCGAATGGGGAGCGCGGACGTACGCATTAGTAAATAATAATAAACTGCCCATGATTGATCAAGTTATCAACCATTTAATGACGATCAGGAAAGAAATCGGGGAAAGTCAATTTGATCAATGGTGGGTCAATCGGTTCTCCGAGGAATCCCCACTTAAAAATTATATGAAAGAAGAAGACTCAGATGAGTGATGCAACAAGTTCAATACTTGCTGATTTCATTATTGATACGTCATTTGATTGCCTATCTAACAAAACAATCCAACATACCAAAAATACACTTCTCGATACTCTAGCGTGTGCCATCGGAGGATACACTTCACCTCCTGGAGAGATCGCGCGTAAGCTGGCTCATACTGTAAGTAGCACTGATTTACCATCGCGAATATTAGGAGAATCTAGAACCAGCACTCCTGACATGGCGGCATTTGCGAACGCAGCCATGATCAGATATTTAGACTGTAATGACTCTTACTTTTCACCCGGAGGTGGGCACCCTAGTGACATGATAGCCGCTGCCCTCACTTTAACCGAGGCTCTCAATAATACTGGTAAAGACCTTATCGAATCTATAGTGATAGGGTATGAAATTTTCACCAAACTATCGGACCAAGTTGTAGTTAGTAAATCAGGATGGGATCAAGGTATATTTATAGGCCTGAGTGCTGCAAGTATTGCTGCTAAACTACTAAAACTTTCTAAACCACAAATCATCAATGCGTTATCATTATCAATCGTTCCTAATTTACCTATGGGGGCAACACGCATGGGAGAATTATCTATGTGGAAAGGATGCGCTACTGCAGCAGCGGTAAAATCTGGAATATTTGCAGCCTTGTTAGCAAAAGAAGGAATGACATCCCCTGAGCGCCCTTTCGATGGACCAAGAGGCCTTTGGGAACAATTGGGGTGCGATAACAACGTACAGATTGAGAAACTAGAACCTCAATTGGATAAGCATAAAATATGTGACAACATATTTAAATTCTATCCTTCACAAATACACACTCAGGCTCCTATTGGACTAGCATGTAAATTATCTTCAGAAGTAATTGTCGACGACATCAAAACAATTGCCATACAGTCCTATCAACAAGGAGGCGTTAGCACGCCAGAAACAGAACCTGAGAAATGGGCTCCTTCGACCAGAGAAACAGCTGATCATAGTATTCCTTTTTTAGTAGCATCTGCGCTAAGTGATGGTACTGTTAATCCTGAAACTTTCACTGAAACAAATATTAAACGTACAATTATCAAGACCTTGATAACAAAAACAAATATTGTTGAAAATTCTGATTTTAGCAATCTTTACCCGTCACAATATAATTGCAGAATAGACATAACAACACAATCAGGTTCCATTCATACAGGTCAAACCGCATATCCTAAAGGACACCCACAAAATCCTTTCACTGACACTGATCTGCAGAATAAATTTTCAAACCTTTCAGGTGCCCTATTATCTAAACAACGACGTGAAACCACCTTAGATCTACTTATGGACATTGACCATGCGGCGTCTATCACCCCTTTATTTAATTCCGTAGATGTAACAACTGGTACAAATTAGGTTTCTAAACTATTATTCACAAGCTCCGTATAGATTACAATTGCGTAAAATTAACATCGGAAACAAAGAAATGCTCTATGATTTAACATGTGAAATATGCGGTTTTGAAATGAATGAAAACAAATGTAAAATTCGCTGTCCTAATTGTGGATTCACCAGAGATTGTTCAGATCCATAAGCTAAAATGAAATTCCAAACCTTCGATTCCCTTAAATTTCAAAACTTCAGGCTTCTCTGGTTTGGTAATTTATGTGTTAACGCCGCGGATTGGCTCCAAATACTGACGGTTGGGTGGTTGATCCTAGAAATCACAGATGGTGATACAGTGATCACAGGAGCAGTATTAGCTCTAAGAACTTTACCTGTATTCCTTATAGGACCTTGGGCAGGAGTATTAGCGGACAAGTTCGATCGGAGATCATTAATCAAAATAACTCAAACAATGATGGCTGTGCTTGCAGTATCATTTGCTATCCTAGTATCTGTGTCTGACTTTACAAGCTCCGGTGTCTCGGGACCTCTTCAGCCGTGGCATCTTTTTGTGTACGTAGGAATAACTGGCATTAGTGTATCCATTATTAGACCTGTACGGCAGTCCTTGGTCGCTAACGTAGTGCCATTGGAAAGTTTACGTAATGCAACTGCTCTCAATGCACTTACGAGAACTACGGCAAGGTTAGTAGCGCCGGCTGCAGGAGGCATGCTGATCTACCTGGTAGGTTTCAAATGGAATTTTTACATTGAAGCGTTATGTTATCTTGGGATAACTCTGTCTATGTTGAGAATGCAGACCCCCTATGGGAATAAGCCTACACAGAAAAAAGTTTCCGTATTTAAAGATCTGTATTCTGGAATAGAATATATAAGTAAAAATAGAGCTTTGGCTCAAGCCATCACCATTAGCTTCGTTCCAACATGTATATTCCAGCCGCTAGTTTTCATTCTGCCTATATATGTGTCATCAGTTCTTAATGAAGGGCCTGCTGTTGGAGGAACATTGTTAGCAATAATGGGGCTAGGAGGAGTAAGCACAAGCTTTTACCTGGCATCTAAAGATTTTCCTTTAAAAAAAGGACTCACTATAATCCTGGCTTTAATAGTCGGTTGTATTGCTATATCAGCTATGTCTCTATCAAACTTGATTATAGTTGCTTATATTATGTTTCTTATATTAGGGATATGCCAAACTAATATAAGAGTCGGAGCTAACACACTTATTCAAGAAATAGTTCCTGACGACCTACGAGGACGCGTGACTAGCATATATAACTTTGACAATGGATTTACTGCAATTGCCATTCTTGTACTTGGAATCCTATTCAATTACATAAATGTTGGCCAGGCTTTATTTTATGTAGCTGGGCTTGCAGGAGCAATTGGGTTCCTATATTTACTATTAGCCAAGTCATTAAGAAACATTAAATGATTAGCATATGGCGTGAAGACTTACGAAGAACGAAACTTTCCAAAGAGTTGTTTTAACAACAAATTCTCGCTTTATTCAAACCCACCCTAAAGCCTCTGATACTATTGGGAATTGATCACGAAATATATTCTTACAATCCTCAGCGACATCCATATGTTCCTTCTGTGTACCATTTCCAGCACGTAGCTCAATATAATGAATCCACGACCGAACTGATCCGGTCATGTAAATTTTTGTAGGAGTGGCGAGTGGCAACACAAACCGAGCACATTCTTTCGCAATACCTTGTTCAAGCATTTCTTTATATAATTTCATGCCTTGATCAAAGTGTTTTTGAATTTTGGACTGAAACTCTTCTTTGACAGAAGATTCAACATCATCAATGCTATTCTGACGATTTTTAGTATCTTGCCTGCGGAGTTCCGGCAACGGAATTTCTTCACTTAGTACAGAAGAATCAGCATAACGCTGTGAAAATTCCTGATATGTAAAAGACCTATGACGCAAAATTTGAGCTGCGATTCCTCTGGAGGTATTAATCTCAAGTGTCATATGTGCTTGCTCACAAACGCTCCAGTGACCGTGTTTGATACAATACGATAAAAGCCCTGAAACTTTAGGATTATCCTGATTCGCAGGATTACTTACCCGTGCTACATAGCCCATTATCTTCTCCGCGTCGGGAGTCACACTGACTAGTTGAACTCTGCTCATTCCGTTAAATATACCTTCTTCTCAAACTTTTGATTAAATGCAGCCATAAGTACTACACAAATTCAGCAAACCCGTTAGGAATCTTAACCTCTATTAAAGTCAATTCTTGGGAATTAACAGCCTTTTTCAAAGCCTGCTTCAAATCATTAACATTATCTACAACAAATGAATCAAATCCATACGAGTCAAAAAGTTTCGAAAAATCTGGATTGATCAAATCAGTAGCGAAAAATCTGCTATCAAATCTTTGTTTTTGATAATCTTTTAATACTCCCCATGCGTTATCATTAAACATCAAGACGATAGGGTTTAGTCCGTACTGCTTGGCAGTAGCTAACTCTTGTAAGTTGTATTGGAATCCTCCGTCTCCTGTAACGCAAACTACAGGTGTTTCTGGTTTCGCCACTTTCGCACCAAGCGCGGCAGGGAAAGCAAAACCCAGCCCTAACCAACCATGGGGATACATAAATGTTCTAGGACTATTAATCTCTAAACATCTCGAAGCCCTGCTAGCTGGGACAGTAGGGTCGAGGCTAAATATTGTGTCTTCGGGCAAGCTTTCTCGGATTGCCTGCCATGTCCGCAATTCATTACCCCAGGTCGACTTCAGCGTTGATTGAATTTCCTGTTTCATGTCCAAAATTTCTTGTTTGTACTCAGAACTTAAATTATGCACATAATCTCCCAAGTTATCCGATATTTGTGCAAGAACTGCCTGAGAGTTACCAATTACAGAAAGATCTGATTGGTAGTTTTTATCAATGATTGAGTCATCAAGTAAAACGTGAACAAACTTGTTTGGCATCTGCAAGCCAATTCCCGCAGTTGATCTATACGGCAAAGACGCTCCCAGTACTAATCCAAAATCGCAAGTCCCTAACCATTCCAATAGAGGATTTTCTCCCCATATTCTTTTACCAATAGCTTGTCCGAGAGAAAGTGGATGGTTTTCTGGGAAGGTTCCTTTAGCTCCGTCACCAGTGACTACAGGTATCCCATGTTTTTCAGCAAATTGAATAAGATCTTCGGAACCACCCATCATTTGCATTTCTTCTCCAACAAATATCACTGGGCGCTTTGATTGTTTCAACATAGCTGTTAGATGTTCTATTTGCTGGCTGGTGGCCTTAGGAATATCCGGTTCTACTGGAGGCAGCAGTTCAACATCTGATTCAATGGCTAAAAGATCGGTGGGCAATTCTAATTCAATCGGCCTTGGCCTCTTTGACGCAAATCTCTGGAAAGCCTCTACAAAATGGTCTGGAATTGCATCTACTTGACCTATATTAGTATTCCAGTCTGTTACTGCACTAAACATAGCAGACTGATCTTTCACATCATGGGTAGGTAACATTCCTTTACCCATGAATTCTTGCTCCACATTGGTAGTAATCTCCAACACAGGCGATGCAGAAAAATAAGCTTCACCTACTGCTCCAATAGAGTCAGCAGCTCCTGGGCCTGTACTGGTGAGCAATATGCCTGGTTTACCACTCACTCTCGCATACCCATCTGCCATGAATCCAACACCTAGTTCTTGCCTTCCACCTATAAATCTTACTTGATCTTGTTCAGAGGCTAATATGTCGTACAAGTCCAAAGTGTGTATCGATATGATCCCAAAAATTGTGTCAACATTATGTAATTTAAGAGATTCTATTATTGCTCTAGCGCCACTAACTTTCACCATTTTTATTACCTCTTAAACTACTAACAATACCGGACTTTCCAGGAGAGATTTTATCTCCACAAGAAATTCGGCGGCTTCAGCTCCGTCAGCAACCCTATGGTCCACTGATAATGTTGCTTTCATGATTTTAGAAATGCCTAGTTCGCCATTTCTAACAACAGGTTGGTCTTTAACAGACCCTACTGCTAATACTGCTGCATGGGGAGGGAATATAATTGCAGAAAAGCTTTCGACATCAAACATTCCCAAATTACTTATACTAAAAGTGGTAGCCGTATATTCTTCATTTGTAAGGTTGTCTTCATTCGCTCTGGATATCAAGTCAGAACTGGCCTTAGCTATATCGGATAATGTTCTGAGTTCACAATTATTGATACCAGGAACCATCAATCCAGACGGCAATGCGATGGCTATTCCAATGTTCATGCTGGAATGAAATTCCAGAGTATTATCTTTAAAGAATGCGTTGAACTTGGGAAATTTCTTCAATGCCAAAGCTGCGGCTTTGATTATTAAATCGTTTATGCTCACTCTAGTGCCGTCTGTGAGCACATCGTTTATTTCCTGTCGGAATGCAACCGCTTTTAGCATATCGATTTCACTCGTAACATAAAAGTGAGGAGCTGTTGTTTTACTACCTACAGTAACTCGGGCTATCGCTTGACGCATAGATGATAATGGCTCGGTAGTCACTGCGTCGGCTTGGGTAATATTTATGCCTGATGCTACAACCACAGGAGCTCCGTTATAACCATCGATGTCTTTTTCGACTATCCTTCCCCCAGGTCCAGACCCGTTCACAGTACTAAGATCAATCCCTCTCTCTTTAGCTAAGCGCCTTGCCAGAGGAGAAGCCCGAACACCTTCTACAGGAGAGGCATGCTCTTCCGTAGATAGCGAGGATACAGGGGTACTATTCTCTGATCCTGGAATAGATGAGGAATCAGCGTTATCTTTATCTGGTTCGGAAGTAGATAGGGTTTCTGAGGATTCCACAGAACTAGTTACTGATTCGTTTTCTTCCACAGGGACGTCTTCGCCAGGTTCGGTTATAACTGCGATTGTTTCGCCTACTGGTATAGCAACACCTTCGGCAGCATAAATCTTACCCAGTACGCCTCCCACATATGCTTCAAACTCTACTGTTGCTTTATCTGTTTGAATGTCCGCTATGATCTCACCGCGGTCTACTTGTTCACCTTCATTCTTGTACCATTTAACAACGGTACCTTCTCTCATGTCGTAACCCATTTGAGGCATTACAATCGTAGTAGCCAATATTCCTCCTTAGTCATTTCGACTTCTCAGATCAATTTCTTTACAGCGGATACTATTCTTTGTGTGTCAGGGATAGCTAATTTTTCTAAAGGCATAGAGTATGGGATCGGAACTTCTTCCCCTGCCACTCTTTCTACAGGAGCATCCAAGTAATCAAATGCTTCTTGTTGAATTATGCTAACGACTTCCCCTGCAAATCCACCAAATTTTGTGGTTTCTTCAACTACAACCGCTCTATGTGTTTTTTTCACTGATTTAATTATAGTTTCAACGTCCAATGGCCTCAAAGTCCTCAAGTCAACAACTTCCACATTAATTCCATCATTTTCCAACATCGCTGCCGCTTCCAGGGAATTTTGCACCATTTTCGAATAACTAATTATAGTCACGTCAGAGCCTTCCTTTTTAATATCAGCTTTCCCTAAAGGAATTTTAACTCCCTCTGATACTTGTCCTCGTGACCCATACAATAATATATGTTCGACAAACATCACTGGATCCATCAATTCTCTACATGATCTAAATAATCCTAAAGCATCTTCTGGGGTGGATGGCACTACTACATACAGACCGGGTACAGAGGCATACCATCCCTCGAAAGATTGTGAATGTGTTGCTGCAACTGAAGCTCCTGCTCCTGTAACAGTCCTAATAATCATTGGCACACTGAATTGGTCTCCAGACATATATCTTACTTTGGCTGCATGATTTACTATTTGATCTATTGCAAGCAAACTGAAATTTATTGTCATTATCTCAACTATTGGCCGTAACCCAGCCATTGCAGACCCAATCCCTGCTCCTACGAATGCGGACTCTGACAGAGGAGAATCTTTGATTCTCCTAGGACCATATTTTTCCCAAAACCCTTGAGTAACAGCGAATGCACCTCCATACGGTCCAATATCCTCGCCCATAAGATAAGCCCTCGGATCTTCGTCCAATGCTTCAGTTAAACCTTGGCAAATAGCTTGCCTATAGGTCATTTCAGTACTCATTCTGCATAAACTCCTGTATACAATTCTTCGTCAGCAGGGAACGGACTTTGCTCAGCAAACTCCGCAGCTTCAATTATTTCTTGTTCAGCAGTTTGATGCATTTGATCTATTATGTCTTGAGTGGCATGCCCATTAGCAAGTAACCAGTCTTTAAAAGAAGGAATCGGATCTTTAAGTTTCCACTCATTTACTTCATCTTCTGGGCGGTAATTAGCTGGATCCGCAATCGAATGTCCCTGAATCCTATATGTCTGCGCTTCGACAAAAGCTGGTCCAGCCCCCCCTCTAATCTGCTTTACTAATTTCGTCATAAGATCATGAACTTCAAGCACATCGTTACCATCAACCCGGAATCCTGGAATATCATAAGCTTCAGACATTTTGTATATTTTGTCAGGTGCAGCTAAATGATCTTTCGCGGGGGCACCCATACCATACAAATTATTTTCACAGAAAAAAATTATAGGTAGATTCCATACTTTAGCTAAATTAAGACACTCGTGGAATTCACCTTCATTTAAGGCTCCGTCACCAAGAAAACATAACGTAACTTTGTCATCATCCCTATAATGACTAGCTAAGGCGAAACCAGTAGCTAGCGGTAATTGGCCGCCTACAATAGCATACCCACCCATAAACCCTTTATCCGCGTCAATCAGATGCATAGATCCGCCTTTACCTTTACTGCACCCTGTGGATTTTCCAAATAATTCAGCCATTGCTTGTTTGGGCTCAATTCCTTTGACCAAGGCTTGACCGTGATCTCGATAATGCGTGACAACTACATCATCATTACGTAGCACATTAATTGCTCCAACAGCGATCGCTTCTTCACCACTGTAAACATGGAGGAACCCTTTGATATTACCTCTCGTATACTGCCGCTCGCTTTCTTTTTCAAATTCTCTTATCAGAACCATTTGAGCATAAAATTCCAATAATTGTTCTTGGTTTAACTCAGAAGACTCAGCCACCGCGGCAACGTCATCAGCCACCTTTGCTTTCGTATTAGTTGTTTTCCTTGGCATATCGACCCCTCATCACATATGTAAAACTTTGCCTTGGGCGTCCAAAGCTGCTTCTTTGATCATTTCAGATAAAGTAGGATGAGCGTGGACCGCTAACCCTAATTCCATCGAGGTTCCTTCGCATAACTTGGTGAGCGACAATTCTCCAAGTAATTCAGTTACTTCAGGTCCTATCATATGGGCTCCTAAGATCTCGCCATATTTAGCGTCAAACACCAATTTGACAAACCCGTCACTTTCACCCATCGCTCCAGCTTTACCGTTAGCCTGAGCATTAAATTTACCAACTTTTATATCATAACCTTGTTCCAAGGCTTGAATTTCTGTCAATCCTAGGCTAGCAACCTGTGGATTACAATATATAGCTCTTGGGATCATAGAATAATCAAGGGCTACCGTATCCATCCCACAGATAGACTCAACAGCAATGTTTGCCTGAGCTGAAGCTACGTGGGCAAGTGGCAGTTTACCTGTTATATCACCTATAGCATATATGTTAGCAATAGAAGTCTTCATCGTATCGTCCACTGCAATATATCCGTTTTCCATATCTATGCCATTTTCTTCTAATCCTATAGCTTGTGTGTTTGGTACAACTCCTACAGCAACTAATACTTTATCAAACGTCGAGTCCTCAATAACTTCATTCTGTTCAAAAGATACCCGTACTGAGGCTTTGTTATTTTTCACAGAGGACACTTTACAATCCGTTTTGATTTTTATCCCGATTTTACTTAAGGACCTCGCGAGTTGCTTAGAAACTTCTTCGTCTTCATTTGGAACTATGTTTTCAAATAGTTCTACTATAGTGACATCAACCCCATACGCTTTATAAATATAAGCAAACTCTACACCTATAGGGCCTCCTCCAACTATCAAAATGCTTTTCGGAAGTTTTTCAGCGACAATAGCGTCTCGACTCGTGACAATGTTTTCATGATCAATCTCTATACCTGGAATAGTCCTAGGAGATGAACCAGTAGCCACAATAATATTATCTGCATGATACTCAGAGTTCCCGTCAACTTGGATTACTGTAGGACTTTTTATAATAGCGCTCCCTTCAATGTGGTCGACGTTATTTTTACGTAGCAAATAGGCTACGCCGCTATTGTTTTTGTCAGCAACGGCTCTGCTTCTAGCCATAGCTTTGCTGAAATCAGCTTTAACGCCATCAATGCTTATCCCGAAATCCTCTGAATTATTGATATAAGATAAAACTTCAGCGTTCTTGAGTAGAGCTTTACTGGGAATACATCCCCAATTCAAGCACACTCCGCCTAATGCCTCTTTTTCAATAACAGCTGCTCTCAGCCCTAGTTGAGATGCCCGGATTGCAGCGACATAGCCTCCTGGCCCCGCTCCAATCACAATTACATCATATTTTTCTGAATCAGCCATATGATTAGTAACCAATCTCCTCGCATTTAAATCAGCCTTACAAAGCCATTATACATACGCAGTAATACTTAGACAACCTCATTAACACCCCAAAACAGAACATGTGTTCTAAACTGTAGTGCGTTTTAAATCCGTATCCAGTAGCATTTGTTTGGGGGTATTAATTCTGGTAAAATTCAATAACATTATTCAGTTGCAGAGGAAAAATATGCGAATAGGCCCTTTCGGTCTTCCAGAATTATTAATCATATTGGCAATACTCCTATTCATTTTTGGAGCTAGAAAGTTGCCTGAAATAGGTTCATCTTTAGGAAAAGCTATCAAAGGATTCAAGTCCTCCGTCACAGAAACAGAGGAAGCAACAACATTAGAATCCAAGGACTCCAAGAAATCCAGCTAGACTAAGGTCATTCGGATACCTTCCAACTACCTTTTTGGAGCTGTTCTACCATCACCTTCTATTTTTGTTTAGGTAGTTCCGCGTACTCAAAACCATTGCTACTATTTTTTTAATCCTATTAACAAAGCTAATACCGCACCAAATTCGTATAAAATCATTAGCGGAACAGCAACAATCAATTGATTAATTGGATCAAAAGTTGGAGTTATGATAGCAGCCAACACAAAAGATAATACTAACCAGTACTTCCGGAATCGGGACAAACCTTTATAAGTGACCAATCCAATGTTAGCCAAAATGAAAATTATTACTGGCATTTGGAAGCAAAGCCCCATCCAAAACAGCAGCCTAACCATGAGGCCCACAATATTGCTCACTTTAATAAACGGAGTGGCAACTTCAGTACCAAACGTCAACAGAAAATGTAATGCGGAAGGAGTAAGCACAAAATAGGCAAATGCTACACCTAACCCAAAAAACAATACCGAGAAAGGGAGCATTGTAAATAAATAAATTTTTTCTTTGGTGCTCAATCCTGGAGCTACAAAGCGCAAAATTTGATAAGCCACTATAGGGAAAGCCAGAACGAACCCTCCAAGAATAGATACTTTGAAACTAGTAGACAAAAGTTCCGTGACTTCAGTGAAAATAAGTCCCTGTTCTGAGTAAGCCCCATAGAACCTAGCGGGTTGTTCGAGAAGTAAAACAATGTCTTGCCAAAAGGAAAAGCACACAGCTGTACCCACCAACACTGATAATACGCATATAAGAAGTCGTTTTCTTAATTCTTTAAAGTGATCTCTTAATGTTATTTCTTTGCTAGTCATTAGGTCCCTTATCATCACGTTTGTCTGATTCTGTGTCTAGCATTCTTTCAACATAATCAAAATTGAATTTTGTGTCATCCACAGCATCATCTACCGTAGCCTTAACGTCTTCCCACGCTTTCCGTAATTGCCTAAGAATTTTAGCTAAATCTTTGATCATATCCATGCTTTTAGAAGGACCTAAAACTACAAATGATATGACTACCACCACCAAGATTTCAGTTAAACCTATACCAAATAAATTCATCCTGTAGCCTCTCCGAACATGCAGGTTGGCTTACATTGCGAATCTTTTTCAAAATAAGTGTTACTAGTATCCTGCTCCATATCAATCATTATCTCAATTAATTTGCATACTGGTAACCCAAGAGATCCTGAATAGCACCCTTTTATAATCTCCACTGGCTTAAGATATGGATCTTGTATTGCATAAGCCCCAGCTTTGTCAAAAGGTGTCCCTCGATCGATAGATTGTTTGATTTCAATATCCGAATAGCGCCTGGCCTGAACTACAGTCGTCACACAGTGAGACCTAATGTTACCCGTAGAGGAGTTACATATTGATATGCCAGAGTGTATCCTGTGATGTGTTCCCCGTATTTCTTTAAGCATCGCCTCCGCTTCAATCTGAGACACAGGTTTTCCATAAATTCGGCCATCCACTTCGACTACACTATCGGCCGCAATAATAATTCTCCCAGGATTGTTTTCGGAAACCACTTGTGCTTTTTGAGTCGCAAGTCTCATCACGAGTTGTTCAGCAGTTTCATGTTTCATAGGGGTTTCATCTATGTCTGGAGAAATACTCTCGTATTTCCAACCTAACGAAGACATTATATCTATTCTTCTCTGTGAACTCGACGCCAATATCAGCGGCAGTTTATTCATCTTTCAATCTCAGGAAAGTCATGCTTTCCAAGTGATACGTATGAGGGAACATATCAAACGGAATCACATCTGTTATATCATACTTAGTGTTCAAAACAGCTACGTCCCTGGAGAGAGTTTTGGGTTCGCATGAAACATATATGATCTTTTCTGGAGATCGTTCTAATAATCCTGTTAATGCCTCAGGATTACATCCTTTTCTGGATGGATCTAGAATTGCTACATCAAAATCAAACTCCAGAGAACTTATCAAATCTTCAGCCTTACCAACTTCAAACGATACATTATCCAGTCCATCACTATTGTCCTCAGCATCTGAAACAGCTGCTGCTGAATCTTCTATTCCAAACACGTACTCAACATACGGAGAAATTAATATTGCTAAAGTACCAACCCCGGCATAAGCGTCCAACACCCGAGATGTTTTATCTATCATGCCAGACCCACGAATGGTTTCAATCATCTTTAATACTTGAGCATTATTAACTTGGAAAAATGAAGGCGACGCGACTTTGAATCTTTGATCTCCAATGTGTTCATAATATGAAGATTGGCCTGTATTTAATTCAATCTCTACATCTTTAAGTTTTGGCTGAATCAGATAACCTTCGGAAAATTCACTTGCCCTAACAGACAATTGCCTAGTTTGAGCTGCTTTAGATTGCAGGCCTTCCATAAGTTTGTTGATATGATCACTCATCAGTAAGCACTTAGTAACATGCACAAACCTTCGAGTTTCTTTACCTATAAACCCCAGCATGCCTTCTTTACTTATTGTAAACCGCGCATGGTTCCTATAGTGATTTTGGACAGCACTAGGAATAACATCTCGCAGCACATTGTTATGTAAAGTAATATTCTCTGATAATGTACGGTCCAAATACGCCTTTTTTAATTCCAGCTGTTTTGTGTATTTAAGGTGTCTATATTGGCATCCAGTACATTCTCCGAAATACTGACAGTCTATGGCTTGTCGGTCTTCACTCGGAATCAGAACTTCTACCACTTTAGCTGCTATGTATTCTTTTTTTACTCTAAGAACCTCAATAACTGCTCGCTCTCCGGGAATGCCACCAAAGACAACGGTTTTTAAGTTTTCAATGTGACATAGTGTTTCCCCTTGGTCCGTCCAAGTTTCTAATTCGACTTCAAACCTATCGCCATTATTTATATTTACTTGCATATCCATAATTAATAAACATTAAACCATAAAACGTAATTTCACAAAGATAACAAAACAAAACGTGGTTGACCCCAATTGAACGCAGAGATAAACTGTAGTCTACAAAATTGCAACTTATTGTTCTGGAGGAATTAATGGCTGGACCTGTAAACGTAACTGACAACACATGGGAAGACGAAGTGCTTAACTCTGATCTCCCAATACTTGTAGACTTCTGGGCTGAATGGTGTGGGCCTTGTAAAATGATTGCACCCGCTGTTCATGATCTGGCAGAAGAATATACAGGGAAATTAAACGTAGCTAAAGTAGATATAGATAATTCTCCTGAAATCGCTACTAAATATGGAATACGCAGCATACCTGCATTAATATTTTTTAAAGACGGGAAACCAGTTGACCAAGTCATTGGTGCGTTACCCAAAGGTGCTTTGAAAAAGAAAATAGATTCCGTTTTAGGAAGCTAAACCCAAGGGGGTGGATGGGGCCCGGTGGCTCCTGCGGACTTCAAATCCGTTGTGCCTGATGAAAAATTGGGTTGGTGGGTTCGACTCCCTCGCATCCCCGCCAAATTTGCACGAACGATTATGCTATGGCCACGAAGAAGTGGTCTTTATACCACTTCAACTCCGTCAGACTCTCCTTGATATCATCCAACGCGGCATGAGAATTTTTCTTAGCAGGCGTAGTAGGCTTCTCAGGATACCATCGTTCTATTAGTTCTTTAACTGATGTCACGTCAACCATTCTGTAGTGCAAAAATCCATCCAGAAGAGGCATCTCTTTGTGTATGAATCTCCTATCTGTGTGTATGGAATTACCACATAAGATTGCTTTACGTTTGATGGTGAATTCAGAAATAAAGTCCACAACTACACGGTCGGCCTCACCTATACTGAGAAGAGAGTGTTTAACTTTTTCAAGCAATCCAGATTCTGTATGGGTATTTAGCGACCATTCTTCAATCCTCATTAATTCTGTCTCAGATCGATGAATAACTAAATTTAGCCCTTGAGACAACACATTGAGGTCTTTATCGGTGACTAAACAGGCTATTTCAAGAATAATCTGGTCATCAGCCAGTCCAGTAAATTCCATGTCTATCCAAACTAGGTTCTGAACTTTATTGGTTTTGTCCATATTAGTGTTCACATCACATTCTTTATATTATTAAATAAAATATACCAAACCTTTAGCAAATATTAAACATGGTCTTTATTCCACAATCATATGTGAATACCTACCGAACATTATGTTAAACCTTGCCATATGTGGTAACATCTCGTCATGAAATCACCATTTGACACAACTTTATTAAAATTACTGGACATTGATGAATCATCCCTTCTGGCGCCCGCTATAAACTCCAGGGCGAATCTTTTTGAATTGACAGAACAATCTTATCAGGCAGCAATTTTCCCAGAAAACCCAAGTATTCTAAATCATTCACAAAGGGCTGCCGTCGCGGTTAGAATCTGCTTGCTAAACGATGAAATGCAGTTAGCAGACCATTACAAAGAATTGGTCACTAATGAAGATGACCAGGATATATACGATATTAATGAACTTCCGAAGGATCTACGACTCGCATCGATAATGAATCATATAGACGCAAATAGCCGAGATCCCAAATCCGACCCTCAGTCACAAATCGCAAAATTAAAATCATCCGGACTTTCAGACACGGAAATTGTTGGTATTTTCGCCATAATAGCATTCGTTAGCTATCAGCTGAGAGTAGCTAAAGGACTACGAGTAATGAAGGAGGGTCTATGACCAACAAAGTGATGGATTTCACTATTGATGTTCCTTTTTGGAATCCTTTTGTAACACCTATAGATATTAACGCGGCTTCAGAATTGCAACTACAAGCCCTGCAAACTACCCCTTCAAATCGCCAAGTAGGCGAGTATGTGCTGGTACTAGCTCATGACCCAGAAACATTGATACATAGAACTCCTCTATTCAACGGGATAATGTACAGTAGGGGAGGATTATCGCGGGCAGAAACGGAATTGAGTGCAGTCGCTACGTCAGTCACTAATGAGTGCATTTATTGCACTGCTGTTCACGCAAGCCGATACAACGACCTTACCAAAACTACCAGCGACATAGACAGTATATTCAAAAACACTAATCCTGCTGATTTGGATACACGGAAAAGGTCTATTTATAATTTTTCACATAAACTATCACTGTGCCCACCTGAAGTTGTAAAAGATGATGTAGCTGAATTATCCGCAAATGGCTTAGAAGCGGATGAAATCCTAGATATCGTTTTATCTTCATCAATTTTTTCTTGGGCTAATAGATTGATGCTAGGACTCGGAGAACCATTAGAATCCAAACCACAATAAAATGAGGAGAGAATAAAATGGCTAAAAAGTTAGATGGAGAAACCTATCAAGGTACTGCAATTAGTGTTCCAATCTCTGAAGACGGGCAAGTAGCTGCCTATGTATGGCCTTTACGAATCTTAACAGTACAAAGAGACACTGGAGCAATGACAATGGGCGGACCGACCATAGGAGTCGATGTAGGAATGGAAGAAGTCCTTAGATTTGACTGCCATGGTAAACCAGGACACTGGCACAGAGGAGGCTACGATAGGCTAGAAAGACCCGGCAATTCTCATGTAGATTTCCCTGACCAGATTGAAGATGTCGAAAATCAAGTCAGTTGGTCGCTGGAAACTATTGAGAACGAATTCTCTTCGTTACTCACCGAGGCAACCCACGAAGATGCAGCTTCAAAAGTAAATCCTGAAATGCTTTCAGACGCAATCAGTCAAATCAAACAACAACTCTCAGGAGCCCAAGATTTACGGCAAGCCGCTATTGATGGAAATGTGATCAATTTATATTAAGACCGGTATCCGTATCACAGATGCATAGAATTTTTAAACAGAGATGAGATCATGGTTACCATCGCAACATTAGCAAATGGCTGTTTTTGGTGTACTGAAGCGACTTTGCAGTTACTGAAAGGTGTTACTCAAGTCACTTCGGGATACACTGGTGGCCACACTGAAAATCCAACTTACCGTGCAGTATGCACAGGAACTACTGGTCATGCGGAAGCAGTGCAAGTCCATTTCGATGAGGAAGTCATTTCCTATCTCGATCTCTTGACCATATATTTTCTCACCCACGACCCAACTACCCTTAACCGGCAAGGCGGAGATATTGGCACACAGTACAGGTCCGCGATATTCACACACTCTGAAGAACAAAAGGCGGTAGCTAACACTTTAATCTCGGAGCTAACAAACCAAGATTTGTGGAAAGCTCCGATAGTGACCGAAGTTTGCGACTTCGACATATTCTATGAAGCAGAAGACTATCACATGAATTACTTCATAAATAACCCTGACGCTGGTTATTGTACATACATCATTAACCCCAAAATAACTAAACTCAGAGAACACTTTTTACAGTTCCTTAAGTAAGATCTTGCAAGCCTTTATTAATTCCCCTACTCTAGAAGTCTTGCGCATGCCGAAATACCGCATGATTTGGTATTTCGGAGTTCTGACAGAAATTGGCCGCCAGATGGAGCTATTAGTACTAGGGTGGCTTCTACTTGAACTCACTAACTCACCTCTTCAATTTGGAGTTTTCTTTTTCGCAAACAACCTACCAAGGCCTGTATTCTCTATCTTTACTGGCTTAATAGCTGATCGTTTTGACCGCAACAAAATTCTTTGGGCTGGCGCCTTAATCAATGTAGCTTCAGGCATATTTATATTTGCTTTAATTTATGCTGAATCAATTGTTCCATATCAAATCTTCATAGCGTCTTGGATCAATGGATCTTGCAGAGCAATTGAAGACCCTGCACGTCGTACAGGCGTATTAGATATCGTGGGAGAACGCCGAATAGTAAATGCCTTAGGTATTGACAGTTTTTCTCAAGTATCAGGTAAAATCTTTGGTCCTCTAATCGGAGGCGTGATGCTTAGTTGGTATGGGTTTAAAGGAGCCTACATCACGATTGCACTAATACATCTCGTGACCTTAGTAGTATCAACTCGGATAAGTATACCCAAACAGATATCAACTCTCACAACTGAGTCCGTAGCAAAGAGCGTTACAACGGGAATGAAATACGTATTCACTAATAAAATGATTTTAGCAATGTTTTACGTCACGATTCTTATGAATGGTTTGGCATTTGAAGCGTTTAACTTTATTCCGGAGATCGGAAAAAATTATCTGTTCCTTTCTCCTTTTTTAGCATTCTTTTTGGTTTCCAGTCATGGCACAGGGCAAGCAGTCGGGGCTTTGCTCATTAGTTTCACAAAGAATATAAACAGATACGGTTTGTGGTTCTTTATAGGGTCTACGGCCATTTTAATAGTCATTATCCTGTTTTCATGGAGCAAAATTTACATGTTATCAATAAGCCTTCTTTTTATTAGTGGCTTAGGTCTTTCATTATTCGCTACTATGCAAAGTACCATAGCAATGCTTTATACACCTTCTGATATGCGAGGCAGAGTAATGGGACTTCTGAGCTTCTGCATTGGCACTGGTCATTTATTTGCTCTAGTTATCGGTTGGCTAGCAGAAATAATGGGCACCCCTTCAGCTTTGTCTATAAGCGCAGGAGCAGGATTGATATTAATACTCCCCTCTATATTTCTCAGTCCATTGGGCAAGAAAAATTATCATGACCAACTAAATTAAATTGCTATTGAATCCGTGAACTATACGAACGACAGTTTTTCGAACTGACCTCCGGTAACTGATACAGGATCAAGATTTAGCCAATCTTCAACTATGGTGGTATAAACCCCTCTAAAGTCATGATTGAATTGCAAGTCGCCTTCAAGCAAATCCTCCGACTTGATGGAAGGATATTCTCCGAACATTCCTCCATTCACTCTATCACCTATTGCCATTGCCATTCCCCCTGAACCATGGTCGGTACCAGTCCCGTTATCTTGTACTCTTCTACCAAATTCTGTAAAGAGTAGCATGACAACATTCTCAGAAACTCCATGTTCCTGTAGATCTGCATAGAAATCATGAATTCCTCTAGAAAGGTCAGTCCATAGTTTTCTATGACCTTCAGCTTGCCCTGAATGAGTATCATATCCAATCTGCTCTGTGTAAAATATTCTGGTTCCAAGATCGGCCGTTAGAACTTTTGCTATCCCTCTCAAATTATTAGAAATCTGAGACTCTGCGTATTCAATACTCGATGTGTATTTTTCTGGAGCAGTCTTGAGAATATCTGCCCCTTTTAGAGCATCCAGTCCTGTTTGCCCTAAATAATCCATAACAGCACTTGATCCTATGGTTGGAGAGTACATTTTAGAAAATATATCTAAAGCTACTGTTCTATTCGGTTCTTCGGTGACAGTGTTCAAGATCCCGTAGCTCTCTAGCATGGAAACTGAAGCTACAGGCACGCCCGACAATGCTAACGATCTAGGTAGCCCTTGCCCAAAGTTGACCCCAGTCAGCACGTTATCTGCTTTTGGATCGAGATCCCTGATAACTCGGCCAAGCCACCCTTCGGTTCCTACTTTATCAGGCTCGCAAGTGTGCCATATGTCCATAGATCTAAAATGAGACCTATTTGGGTTGTTATATCCAACTCCATTAATTATAGAAACTTTCCCTTGGTCATATAATTCTTTTATCGGAGCCAGTGCTGGATTAAATCCATATTCGCCATCAATTGGCAACACTTCATCTTGAGGTATCGCGAGATTTGGTCGATTGTCGTAATAAATCGGATTATTGTAAGGAACTATCGTATTCAATGGATCATTACCGCCTGTGAGTTGGATGACCACTAAGATTGGATCTTTACTTGTTGATGTCATATTACCTCTCTAATTTCCTAATACTGTTTTTTATATATTTGTATACGATGGCGGCCGCAATCAACTATAAGAATCCGGCCTTCAGAATCTATTTCTATATTAGTAGGCTGAAAGAAAACTCGTTCTATTGTAAAATCAGAAACTTCCGCCCTCTGCGCAGCCATACCTTCTGGATCAGAATCCATCCTAGTCTGTGCCCATTTAGTATACCCTTCGCAATCACCTATTATATTGTCAATATGCTTCCCTGCAGGATCATATACTTTGACAACTTCTTGCCCTCCCCAATCAACAGCATATATAAAGCCATCTCCGTCTACCGCTACACCACTAGGGCGAGTTAGTTTCCCGCCGCCTTCACTGTCTCCAACGGACATCAAGAAGTTACCTTCTTTGTCTAATTTTTGGACTCTGTTATTCCTCCAGTCCGCTACATAAACGTTGTTGTCACTTCCGATTTTTATGCCCCATGGGGTATTGAATTGTCCTTCTTCAACACCAAGCCCTCCAAAAGAACTAACAACTTCACCATCGGTAGTAAACTTCTGAATTCTATGATTGCCACTATCTACCACCCATAAAAAACCATCAGAATCAATATCCAATCCAGCCGGTTTATGTATTTGCCCACTACCAGACCCTGAATCCCCAATTTTTCTCAGGAAATTCCCGTCGGCATCATATACTGATATTCTATCAAGCCATTCATCTGATAAGTACAAATTACCCTGTGCATCTATCGCCACTGAATTAGGCCACATAAATTGACCATCTTTATCTCCGTACGATCCGAAATAATTAAGATAGTCTTCTTCCATGTTGCACTTAATTACAAATTTCCTTGCTGGAGGGTATTCATAATATGAGCAAGCTACGTACAGTTCATCATTGTCAGCTATAGCCACATCCACAGGGCCCGAAAACCCTTCCGCTGGAGGTACAGCTTGGTTACCAATTGTGTACATGTATTCGAATTTAACTTTTGAAATATTAATAGCCACAGTATCCTCCTATCTACGCAAACTGATATTCTCTGGAAGCCACTACAAGCTGTAGTAGTCCAGCAATTTTTTCATCGAACACACCTTGTGCCCCATAAGTGTTACGGTAATGCTCCAGATATCTAATCAAGTCTTGTTTCCGACCTTCTGTCACTTTCAGAGGACCCACTAAATCAAGAGTTTCGTCTACTATTTCACCATCAGAAGCATCTCCGCCAAGCTCTTTCAATCGATCAACAATTTTCTTCACCCCTGGTTTAGATGTGTCGCCAACCTGACTAGACGCGAAGTTAATCCTCTCAACTAAGGCTCCGCTATCTATCCATTCGTGCCCTGTATGCCAGCCTTCCACGGTCGGAGGATTAAGTAAATCTTGACCCATATATGTAGCAGCATAGGCGATTTCATGCACGTTTGGTTTTGGTTCCATATAATCTTCTACAAGTCTCATCACCCCTGCCACGAACTCTGCAGGGCATTTCACTCTTTGAAATCTTGCATTCTTAAAAAATTCAGAATTGAATAAGACTCTTAGCATAGCTCTGATATCATACCCTGATTCAAAGTAAGCTTTTTCTAACTCTTCAATTGCTTGAATGTCTTGAGGCGGTGTAGTCTGCCAGGAAGGTACTTGAGGTTCGTCTGCCACAAAGAAATTATATAAGTGTCGAGATATAAACCTGGCAGTAGCAGGTTGCTTTATGATTATGTCGATTATGTCTTGACCATTGAAATTACCTGTTTCGCCTAAAAAGGTTTTGTCGTCATTATCATGATCGTCTTCTCTGTATTCAAATTCCCAATTATAGTCACCATAAGGGTATCTAGGTAATTGAGGCGCCATGGTCCATCCAGAAAAGGCTCTAGCAGCACTCTTAACGTCATCTTCGGAATAGTTGAATTCATTATCCTTACCTACTCCCATAGAGAACAATTCCAAGAGCTCTCTACCAAAGTTTTCATTGGGTGCTCCTTTATGATTGTCACAGTTGTCTAACCAAAATATCATTGCAGGATCTTTAGAAACTTCCATGAGAATATCTCTGAAATTACCCAAGCAATTTTCTCTTAACATAGATAACTGCTTCAGAATTTGTGGATTTCGATTCAACTTCGAATGACTTGTTGCAAACACATGATGCCAAAACAACGTCAGTTTTTCTTCTAATTGCCTTGGTGTACTAATCATTCGATACATCCAGTAGCTCTGATATCCAGGAGCTCCTGTTCCCATTCTGAAATATGGTGCATACCTCCATATCAGGTCATCATCAAATGCTGGTTGGTTTTCAGGATTTAGTAATTCTTCGACAGCTACGTCATACCCTTTGTTACAATATTCTTCAAGAATCTGCCGGTTAGAACCAAAGCCTGCTCTCCTGAATAAATGGGCCATAAGTTCAATATCAGTATTACTCATGTTTATACTCCTACTCAAGCAAGAATGCGTGTACTGACATTATAAAAATCGAACAAATCAGTGTCAATTCCTTTTGACTTTAAATATGGAGACTTGATACATATCTAAGAAATATATCCTTGTTGTTATCTAAAACGAGATTATGAAAGAACACTATATGATAATATTCGATTTAACAATTAATGCCAATGGAGTCATCGATGAAGTATGAAACTATTCTTTTAGGTCTTAGCATGGCTTTTGTGACGTGCCTATTAGTATCAAATGTAGTCGCAGGAAAAATAATCGGGGTTGGGGTACTGGGAACAATCTCAGCGGGAATAGTGTGTTACCCATTAACATTTCTATTTACGGATACCATTTCGGAATTATTTGGAAAGCAGCGGGCCACCACTATAGTTTGGATAGGATTCGGGTGCAACATTTTACTAGTAGGGCTAATTCTTTTGGCAGGATTCCTCCCTCATGCAATATGGTGGGAAGGTCAAGAAGCATTCATGCAAACCCTTGGCTTTGTGCCCAGAGTAGTATTAGCATCTATGGTCGCATACATAATCAGCCAAAACCTAGACGTACTTGGTTTTCATTACCTCAAAGAAAAGACAAACGGCAAATACCTGTGGTTACGGAATAACGTATCAACAATGTTTTCCCAATCCATAGATACTATTCTCTTCATAGGCATAGCATTCTTAGGAGTTTTCCCTTTATCCGTGGTTATAAATATGATGATCTTACAGTACATCGTAAAATTGATCATTGCAGCATGTGATACACCATTCGTATATTTGCTCGTGATGGCATTGAAAGAACGCATAGGCCATGCCAACAGTTAAAATAAATGACATAAACCTACACTACCATATAGACGATTTTTCGCCTCCATGGGAAAGCAACACTCCTGTTATGCTGATTCATTCGGCAGGAGGAAATTTACGTCGCTGGACTCAATGGATGCCTAATTTAGCGAAATCTAGGCCAGTGATAAGATTTGACCTACGTGGCCACGGGAAATCTTCCCCTGGAACTCTCATACAATCTGTAGACCAGATTATAGACGATATCAGCCATTTGTTAGAGTTTCTAGACATTCCCAAAGTACACATTATAGGAGCATCAGCCGGAGGAGTAATATCGATCAAACTAGCAGAACAATTATCTCGACACGTAACAACGCTAACATTAGTTGCCTCAACTCCTTTTTTGGCAAGGACAACTATAAATACATCAACTTGGGGAGAATTACTTAGGACCAAGGGAACAGCAGCTTGGCTAAGAGCAGACAGCCATTTGAGGTTTGGACCCAATACATCAGCATACATCATTGATTGGTACGGTGCAGAAGGCTCTAAAACACCTGCTGAGACGGTGATGTCGTTACAATCGGTACTCTTGTCAGAAGATTACAGCGACATATTGAACACTATAAAAATACCAAGTCTTATCTTAGCTTCGCGAGTAGACGGAATCACCCCTCCTGAGGCCCAAGAAACTATGCACAAATATCTGGAAAATTCTGAACTCATCTGGTTTGACAATGTTGGGCACAATCTCAAACTAGAAATCCCTGAACAGTTGAGTAGCATTTGTGCCAAGTTTATGGATGAGCAACCATAGGTAGAGCAATTCTATATCTGTATTGTTATACCTTCCCAAGCAGATCGAACAGCAGCTAAAGCTACTTCCAACGAATGGTATCCTGCTTGCCCAGATGCAAGCACCTCTAATTCGTTACCCATAACCACTTCATTAAAATTCTGTATTTCCAGGGAATAGTTGCCTAGAGGCTCTGGGGCGAAATCATAATTTGTGGTTCCTGTTTCAGTACCGACAATTAAACTCCCCTCCAGTTTTTCTGAAATTGTATTGCTGCCTTTTATAAACCCATCTCTTCCATAAACCATCAAATCATTTTCAGAATCTGGAATAATCCGACTACATACTATATTAGCAATTGTCCCTTTGGAAAATTTACAACATACAGATGCCAGACTATCTAGAGGTTTCTCTTGCGTTTGCCCATTAGACAATGCTGTAACTTCCACAATATTATCGCCAAGTAGATCACAAATGAGATCTATAACATGGATACCAGTAGCCATAAGTGTATCGGATCCTCCGAGTACCTCGGGGTCATGCCACCAAGATCTCAGTCCAGTTCTCTGAGGTGGGGCATCGGCTCCATGAGTACCAAATGCCCATTGACCACTCACGTAAACAATTGGTCCTATTTTATTCTCTTGGATCAACGTTTTTGCTTGCTTGTGGGCAGGATGTGCCCTCAAATTAAATGCTATCCCCAACTTAACTCCAGCGTCCAAACAAGCCGTTGTCATTTGAGCAGCAGACACCAAATCAATAGCCATTGGTTTCTCACACAAGATGTTCTTGCCAGCTGCAGCCATTTTCTTTGTGTAGTCCGAATGGAAAGCATTCGGAGCAGCTATAAACACTGCATCCATGTCATGTTGTCCAAATGCATCTATAGAACTATAAGCATTAGGAATGTCATGTGTTTTTGCAAACTGATCTGCCCTTTCTTGGGACCGGCTAAAAACTGCCACCACATCTGTGTTGGTCAAAGCTTTCATTGCAGGAACGATTTTAGTGTCCAGATGAGCTCCTGGGCTCATCACTCCCCATTTTACCATCTAAAAAGGCCTCCCTTATCTTTCTATAGGGGCCCCGACTATACTTCCCCATTCGGTCCATGACCCATCATAATTTCTGACTTTTTCGAATCCTAATAATTGTGTCAAAACGAACCATGAATGCGCAGCTCTTTCCCCAATTCTGCAATATGTAACAACATCTTTAGATTCATCGATGTCGTTTGCTCCGTATAATTCTGACAATTCTTGTGTGGATTTGAAGGTACCATCCGCATTTACTGCTTGTGCCCAGGGAACATTTTTTGCTCCTGGGATATGACCGGCACGCTGAGCTCCTTCTTGAGGGAATGCAGGGGGCGCCAAAAACTTACCGGTGTATTCCTCATTAGATCTGACATCAACAAGCCTTATATTCGCAGAAGTTAATTCTTGCAATAATTCGTCTCGGTAAATCCTAATATCCGGGTTAGGTTTTAATCCGTTATATGACCCTTGCTCAGGAGAATTTATCTCAGTAGTTAACGGCCTGTTGTCTGCGATCCATTTCACTCGGCCACCGTCCATAAGCTGTACATCTGAATGGCCATAATATTTTAATTGCCAAAAAGCCCAAGCGGCGAACCAATTATTATTGTCCCCGTATAATATGATTTTAGTGTCATTTGATATGCCGGACTGCTCTAATAAAGCTTTCATTTCTTCTGTTGAGACGAGATCTCGCGATAGATCTTGTTGCAACTGGGTTTCCCAATTCCATCCCACAGCATTTTTGATGTGTCCTGCATCATAACTAGACGTATCAACATCGACTTCAATTAAACGTATAGTTGGATTGTCGATATTGTCAGCAACCCATTCTGCTGTAACCAATGCTTCATTATTAGCCATATTCTATGCCTCTCCTTAACTTAACGGTTGAACCAGTTCAATCATCACATTATCTGGTCCTTCTACGTAACTTATTCTATTACCGCTTGGCGAATCCGTTATAGGTAACAATACTTTTACACCTTTTGCTTCCAACTCAGCCATCATGGATGCTATATCATCTGTATGAAATCCAAAGTGTTCTAATCCAAAGTGATTTTCCGTGGTACCTTCTGGTATCGGTTCATCGTTCGGAGCGCTAGTAATATTGATAGTCAAATTTTCAACCTCCAATCTTACAGTGGTAGTTCCTCCTAGCCCTTTAGCATGTCCTTGAATTTTCAAACCAAACTTCTCAACATACCAATTTGCTGATTCTTCTGGGTTCGGAGCTCGTAAATGTATATGATTCACTCTTAATTGCGCCATTGTATTCTCCTTTTAATTCTTTCTAAGCAGATTTAACAGCTGCACTCACTACAGGAACCACTCTTTCATCAAGAGTCGATGGAATTATTAAATCTTCTTTGGGTTCTGTTATCAAACTCGCAATCGCTTCTGAAGCAGCAATTTTCATACTCGTAGTAACTGCTGGTGCCTTTGCGTCTAATAACCCTCTAAATATCCCAGGGAAAGCTAGACTATTGTTTATTTGATTTGGGAAATCACTCCTGCCGGTTCCAACCACTTTAGCACCAGCCTCCAGTGCCTCGTGGGGCATAATTTCAGGAGTAGGATTAGCCATCGCAAAAATGATCGGATCTTTATTCATTGAAGACACCATTTCTTGACTAACAATCCCGCCTAATGATAACCCTATAAATATATCAGAACCCTTCATTGCGTCAGCAGAGGTACCGTCTAAACCCTGTTGGTTTGTGAATTCCAAAGCTTTTTGTTTAACTGAATTTAAGTCACTTCTATTAGGTGACACAATTCCTTGGCTATCAATTAAAACAATATTTTTAAAACCGTAATCATAAAGTAGTTTAGCTGAAGCGATACCACCAGCACCTGCACCAGATACGACTACTCTAGATTCTGTATTTTTCCCCGTGATTTTTAACGCATTGATTAATCCAGCGAGAGTGACGATTGCAGTACCATGCTGATCATCATGGAAAACGGGAATTCCTATGTTCGCCAGTTGTTCTTCAATGTAAAAACAACCAGGGGCAGCTATATCTTCAAGGTTAATGCCTGCAAAACTAGGCACAATATTTTTCACGAAATTAGTTATTTCTTCTGGGTCTTTAGTGCCTATACATAGAGGGAAAGCATCTACCCCAGCTAATTTTTTAAATAACAGAGCTTTACCTTCCATAACAGGCATGGCTCCTTCAGGACCTATGTCTCCAAGTCCTAAAACTGCTGAACCATCGGAAACTATTGCAACTTGATTAGCTCTATTCGTCATTTCAAACGATTTAGAAGTATCATTAGCAATTGCCATACTCACCGCAGCAACTCCCGGTGTATAAGCCACGGCTAAATCGTCTTCGTTATTAACTACGAATTTAGTTCCTATCTCTATCTTCCCACGTTGCATGGAGTGTAATTTAAGCGCTTCAGCGTTATAATCCATAATTCAATACTCTACTATGTACAAGTATTATGTTTTCTAAAACATAATTTGTTGTTTATCATTGTTTTATAATCGCCGTATCCTAACACGGTCAAATAGAATTTGAAAGAAAAAATAAGAGAATTCATATGGAAGCCATACTATCAATAGACCAAGGTACCACTAGCACCAGAGCTATCGTGTTCACACAAGATGGCCAAATAATCACCACATCTAGAGCCCCGCTGCATCAAATATATCCTGAAAATGGTTGGGTTGAACAGAATCCAACTGAAATTCTTGAATCCGTTCTATCAGTGATGAAAGAAGCATATCAGTATGTTACTGACAAAGGGATCCGAATAACTAGTCTGGGCATAACTAACCAAAGAGAAACAACTGTTATATGGGATAAAACAACCGGTTCTCCTATTTACAACGCAATTGTTTGGCAAGACCGACGGACTGCAGAGTTGATACAATCTTTAAAACAAGACAACCTTGAGGAGACTATCAAATCCAAAACTGGTTTAATGCTGGATCCCTATTTTTCTGCAAGCAAAATCTCATGGATTTTAGACAACGTCCCTAACGCTCGCAATTTAGCGAAACAAAATAAGTTAATATTTGGAACCATCGACACATACTTGATTTGGCATTTAACCGGTGGTTCTGTTCATGCAACTGACGTAACCAACGCGTCTAGAACTAGTTTGTTCAATTTGCATACATTAATGTGGGACCAAGATCTCCTAGAAATATATAACATACCGCAGAACATACTTCCGGTAGTCCAAAAATGCACTGACCATTTCGGGGATATAACAACACCTATATTGGGCGAATCAATACCAATTTACGGGGTTGCAGGAGACCAACAAGCGGCGCTGGTTGGACAATCTTGTTTCCAAGAAGGGCAAATGAAATCAACATTCGGAACAGGTTGTTTTGCTTTGGTTAATACTGGAGACAAAATATTGCGCTCTGAAAATAACCTTATAACTACAATCGGGTATCAATTAAAAGATACGATTGCCTATGGATTAGAAGGTTCCATTTTTATGGCAGGCGCAACTTCAGACTGGCTATTAGATAATTTAGGAGTCATAAAAACCCACTCAGAAATAGAGACCATCTGCGCAGTGACACCAAATGATCACGGGGTATACATGGTGCCTGCATTCACAGGTTTGGGCGCCCCTTGGTGGCAACCCAACGCCCGGGCTGCAATATATGGGTTAACAAGGCAAACCACTAAAAATGAAATCGTTCGGGCTGCAATTGAATCTGTTGCTTATCAAACCAATGATTTAATCACTGCCATGGAAAAAGATGGAGTGGACTTAACTGTGATGAGGGTAGACGGTGGCATGGTGGTCAATCATTGGTTTCTACAGTTTCTGGCAGATATTACCCGGTTACAGATCCAACAACCCTCCATCATGGACTGTACAGCTCTGGGGGTGGCGATGCTGTCCGGGTTAGGGCATGACACAATCTCATCTGTAGATGCTATTTCAGGTAACTGGAGCAGCTCATTTGATACGGACATAAAGATGCACATTAATGACCGTGATAGACTGACACACAAATGGACACAAGGTGTTAAAGCGACGATAGCGTATCACTCAGCTTGATCTCAAATACTGCAGTAATAATTATTATTTATTAATCGAATAATAAGATACTACGAGCAACTTCTCCTGCCGCTAAAGTCGCATATGCTTCGTTAATCTCCTCGAACGGATAAGTTCGACTGATTAGCTCATCCACTTTTAGTTTACCTTCCATGTATAGATCTACCATTTTAGGCAAATCTACTGAAGGCCTAGCCCCGCCATACCAACTTCCTTGGATTGTCTTCTCTGTTCTAGGCAATGAAAGACAGTTAATGGCCACTTCATCTGTTTCTGCAGCCATTCCCACAATAGTGGTAACTCCACCCAAACAAGTTGCTTGATAAGCCTGCAATATGGTCTTTGGGTTACCTATAGCTTCGAAAGCATGGTCAGCTCCTCCATCAGTCAAATCATGTATCTCTTCGATTGCATCACCATTACTGCCGTTTATGACATGTGTAGCTCCGAATTGCAGCGCGTAACCTAATTTATTTTCTAAAAGATCCACCGCGATAATCTTACCAGCACCGGCCAGAACCGCTCCTTGTATTACATTAAGGCCTATCCCGCCACAGCCTATCACTACAACGCTGTCTCCCGGATTAACCTTAGCAGTGTTAGTTACAGCCCCGACTCCAGTCATGACCGAACATCCGATCAAACAAGCTTTATCTAAGGGCATATCTTTCCTAACTTTCACGACACCAGAGTGGGCAACCACAGCATACTCAGAAAATGAGGCTGTTCTTGCAAAATGGAAAACATCTTTTCCGTTTTTATGTAACCTAGCGGTACCATCAAACATCATCCAACGATCTGTATCAGCACCGTTACATAATACGGGTCTACCTACTGTGCAGAATCTACACCATCCACAATTAGGTCTGAAATTTAATATCACATGGTCACCGGGAACAACATTAGTAACTCCAGCACCTATAGATTCAACTACCCCTGCAGCTTCATGACCTAATACCATCGGTAGCGGCACGGTCCATTCCCCTTTCATACAATGGAAATCAGAGTGACACACCCCAGCGGATGCTATTTTGACCCTCACCTCACCACTCCTGGGTTCATCAATATCAAGTTGTTCCACCACCAATGGCTTATTGACTTCATAAAGTACTGCTGCAGTCGTTTTCATCTTTAACTCCTATAACCCTGTTAATTGGTACAACTATAAGTGGAGACCCAGGGGTCGTCAAACAAAATACACTCCTCAGACTCTCAAAACTATACCGACGGTGTATTTTTATCTATAATACCCACATGGAAAAGATCATTTTTCAGTCTCTCGGGATAAAATACCACGATTTAGATACTCCTGCGCTATTGATAGACGTCGACTTTTTAATATCTAATATTAATAGCTTCAATTCCATAGCCGAGGCATCCAACCTAAGAATCATCCCATACTCATCTATCCATGGCTCACGAGAGATTCTTAAACACCAAGTCCAGGCCAGTAATACAGCTAATCAAGCATGTACCAATTCTATTTCTGAAGCAGAAGAACTATCCGATATTGCTGTAGAAAAACTTATAATTAAATCCACCCCAATCTCTAAAAATCAAATACACCGCTTATGGACTTTAAGCCAAACAAACTCGGTGGATGTAGTTGTAAGCGATACCCAACATGTTACTAACCTTCAACAAGGTTGCTACTCCACAAACCAGACTCTAGGAATACTTGTGCAACCAATTTCACAATCAGAACATGGAAATAGCAACATACTGTCTATTATCAATCAGTGCGATTCAAGCCCTAATCTTCAATACAAAGGCTTATTGATTGAAGAATCACCTACCATATCATTGGAAGGTTATTTCTCTACAATAAAACTTGTTCACTCAAAATGGCCTAAGTCTGAGATCTATGCCGTAGGAGAATCTTATATCAAGAATCTAAGCTCAGAGCACCCGATTGATTATTTAATAGCGGGCTGTTATCCCGTTCCAGATAAGCATTGCCTCAATAACTTTCCTGAATTATCAATATCTGCATCAATTTTGTCTCAAATCATTAGTAAACCTACCAAGCAACATGTTGTAATAGACTCAGGACACAAAACTTTTGGTCCTGATCTTGGCATACCATCAGTGATACACGACAGTGAACATGAATACTCTAAAGTATTAGAACCTTTAAAATTCAGCGCGGAACACGGAGCAATCCGATTTCCTGAAGACCAATACGACAATATTGAAGTTCAACATAAAATCAGGCTACTACCAAATTCCATGGAATTATGCATAAATCAATTTGATATGATGCGTTTCATACAATCTGACACCTTCATTGGTTACAAAAAAATAACTGGCCGAGGCCTATTTTCTTAATATAAGGAGAACTATTGAACAACAAGCCTCAAATAGGGACTCACATCTATGATTTAGACACTCCTTGTCTGATCATAGAACTTGATAAATTAGAAGCAAATATGAATTATGTAAGTAATTTCTATGCCACTAGATCTTCAAAGATGAGACCTCACGCCAAGAACCACAAAACTCCTGCCATAGCCCATATGCAAATCAATATAGGTGGAACAGTTGGTGGCGTATGTGCTTCAAAAGTATCTGAAGCAGAAGTGATGGTGAATAACGGAATAAAATCAGTATTAATAACAAGTGAAATTGTAGATTCTCTTAAAATATCTCGGATGACCTCATTAGCAAAGCGAGCTGAAATCAATGTCGCCATAGACAACCTTGAAAACGCTAAAAGGATAGACTTAATAGCGAACACGTTTGGCGTCCAAATCGGACTGATTATTGAAATTGAAACAGGCATGGGGAGATGTGGGGTACAAAACCCCAATGAAGCATTGGATTTAGCGCACGGCCTAAAACAGCTAAAAAATGTGAGCCTCAATGGATTGATGAGCCATCAGACTATTTCAGGGGAGCCTGATTTAGAAACACGCCATACAGAAGCAAAAAAAATCATAGATAAAGTTATCACAACAAAAAATCTTTTAGAATCCGAAGGTTATGCACTGCCTATAATATCCACTGGCGAAACGTGGAGCTACGACGTTGCTGCCGACATAGACGGGGTCACGGAAATACAAGGCGGAAGCTACTTACTTATGGAAACTGATTACGCATACATGACTGAATTTGAGCAAGTATGCAAAGTTATCGGCACAGTGACTTCAAAACCTGACTCTTCATCAGCAATTATAAATATAGGATTAAAACACATAAGCTCTTTAAGAGGTGTGCCAACCATAGAGCAACATGAGGATATTCAAGTCATAAATATGACTACTTCCAATAGCACGCTATCTATCCCGGACGGAAGTAAAATAAAAGTCGGAGATCAATTAGCCTTCATCCCTTCACAGCAAGACGCTATGGTGAGTAGATGGAACGAATTCATAGGAATTCGTGGAGAATTCGTAGAAAGCATATGGGATATTGAAGCCCGAGGTTGTATATCCTAGTCAGTTTATGAAAGCCGCGACTACTAACATAAAGGATTTTTCGGGTTATCGACTACTAGCTTGTTTCGCTCACCCTGATGACGAGGCATTTCCAGTTGGAGGCACACTAGCAATGTATTCTAGTTTAGGGGCATCAATTGCGTTAATAACTACTACATCAGGTCAATTAGGGGAAATTAGACAAGATGGTATCGCAACAAAAGATACCCTAGGATCTGTTAGAAGTTCAGAATTACGAGAATCCGCACATGTACTAGGTATAGACCGCCTGAATATCTTAAGCTACAAAGACTCAGGTATGGCTGGGTGGGATGCTAACAAAGATCCAGATGCATTCATTAATGCAAATCCTGACACAGTAAGATCACAACTAGTCACAGAAATTCGCGCTTTTAAGCCTCATGTCATACTCACATTTGAACCTACAGGGTTATATGGTCATCCAGATCACATTGCCATATCACAACAAACTACAGATGCTTTCCACTACAGCAATAAAAAATCCTATGAACCTGATCCATATCATCCAACTGCTCCTTGGGAAGTGAGCAAATTAATATATTGTGCTCGGCCGCTAGGATACAGAAAAGAATGGTATGAACAATTGATAGCAAGTGGTGTCGAAATGCCTGAACCGTCTACAGAACAATTAACCCACGGTACTCCTCCTGAGGAAATCGATTTTATCCAGGATGTAAGTGATTACCTCGATCAAAAGATACGTAGCATTTTATGCCATAAGACACAGACTGGACCGAACTGGCCTTATCGCAATGCGCCTGAAAAGGTTCTAAAATCCATATTAGGATTTGAACACTACATGCAAATCTATCCAAAACTGGTGTCAAGAAATCAGCGTCAAGAACCACTGGGTATATTTAACGGGGTAGAAATCTAAATGTTGAGAGTGAATAAATTATGCCAATGAGAATAGGATTCATCGATTTTCGAAAGCAAATGCTGGAAGAAGAACTAAAGAAGATTGAAGAACTACTCCCTACTTTGGGGGTGAAAAAAGTTATACTTACAGGCGCAATGACGACTGGAGATTATGCACCGGACAGTCCCATAAAACTCATAGTAATACAAGATATTGATGTATGCTCCGGAATGCCAGGATCCCATTTTGTGAGAAGAGAAGATTTTTGGACCTACCATTTAAACGCAAATGTTGCTGTAGAAACTTTAGTCTACACCCCCGAAGAATTTCCAAAATTAAGTACCGAATTACCCGCTTTAATGAAAGCATGTAGCGAAGGGAGAGTTATTTATGATGATGAACATTAACGAAGGTACCAGATGGGTGCAACAAGCTGAGCACGACCTTGAAGATGCGAAGTACAACAGAGAAGGAGGCAAACACAACTTAACGTGCTTCCTAAGTCAACAAGCGGCAGAAAAAGCAGTCAAAGGATACTTATACTTCCGAGGAGCTGAAGACGTCTGGGGGCATTCACTAAGTGACTTATGCGAAGACGCCAAACTGTTTGAAATGTTTTTTGACACCATAAAGAGCGAAGCTCGTCAATTAGACAAATACTATGAAATGACTCGCTACCCAGAATTCTTACCTGGCGGCACTCCGTCAGAGGCTTTTGAAGACGCCGACTCAGCAAGAGCTCTGGAATTAGCAGGAATAGTAGTAGAGTTCGTTAAAGTACGGGTAGTAGCCTAGGCATTACTGATATTTTTTCCTACTAACAGTAGTCGCATGATGCGTTCAGATGTCGATTGCAACAACTGTCTAGTCCTCTGCAAACTCACTTCAAATCTCATAGGCCTATCGGATATCGGGAATACAGCAGTAACTCCATGCCTATAAACTTGCCTGTAGCCCTTCCCTAAAGATCCTGTAAGAATGATTGTAGGCACACCATATTTTGAACCTATTTTAGCGACGCCAACAGGACCTTTATCAAAACTACTTGAACGGTCAGTCTGCCCCTCGCCAGTTATTATCAAATCTGATGTTTCAATGTTATGTTCTAATCCTAAAGTGCTAGCAACCATGTCAATACCTGACACCAAATCACCCCGGAGGAACGCCACAATTCCAGCCCCTAATCCTCCTGCAGCTCCGCCAGATATTATTTTAAAAACATCGATATCTAGATCTTCTAAGATAACTTCCGCCAAATTTTTCAATCCTTTGTCTAGGCTGAGCACATCTTGTTCTGTTGCTCCTTTTTGAGGACCAAAAATAGCAGCTGCTCCCTCCTCTCCACATAACAAATTGGTGACATCTGAAGCTCCAACGAAATGTACCCCAAAGATTCTATCATCCACATTAGACGCATCTATACTTCTGATTTCTGACAGCGACTGGCCTGTGGCTGTCAAAGAATTACCTTCGTTATCTAAGAATTGATAACCGAGACATTGAGCCATTCCAATGCCTCCATCATTAGTGGCACTTCCTCCTAGGCCTACAATAATGTTTTTGTAGCCTTTATCGACAGCTTCTAGTATTAATTCCCCTGTGCCATATGTGCTAGTTACAAACGGATTTCTTTCTGATCTGTCCAACAAGACTAGGCCTGATGCTTTAGCCATCTCTATTACCGCGGTGTAGCCGTCACCCATAATGCCCCATTGTGCTCTTATATTTCGGCCCAAAGGATCAACGACTGCACATTCATGAATTGTTCCATTTGTTCCTGTAACGAGAGCATCAAGGGTACCATCACCTCCGTCAGCCACCGGAATCAATATAGTTTCTGCATCAGGGCAAGTCTCTAGAACTCCTTTTTGGATAGCCAATGCTGCATCGTAGGCAGTTAAACTACCTTTAAAATTTTGAGGAGCAATTACAATTTTCACTCGTTACTCAAACCTGCTTTAATTATTGCGTTAATTATA
>MDSW01222909.1_pt1 | contig 41299 bp, 33 predicted proteins | sample 811171 | NCBI WGS metagenome assembly MDSW01 (sample SAMN05326641, study PRJNA326480) | marine metagenome | isolation source: seawater | place: Atlantic Ocean: North West | collected 2012
AGCAGATACAACATTATTCCAATTAGTAGATCCTCCCTTTGCCCTAGATACGACATGATCAAAAGTAAGTTCTGATGCTTTAAATTTTATATTACAATATTGACATTTAAAATGATCTCTTAGAAATAAATTAAATCTAGTAAAAGGTATCCTTTTATTTAAAGGAACAAATTTTTTCAAGGATATAACACTTGGTAAAAGCATCGAAAAAGTAGATGAGTTTACCCTTTTCTCGTACTCAGCAACTATGTTTACTCTATCAAGAAAAACGGCTTTGATGGTATCTTGCCATCCCCACAAAGACAAAGGAAAATAACTCAATGGCTGATAGTCTGCATTTAATACTAAGCAGGGACTATTATCTAAAATACTAATTTCATGCCTCCTCTACATATGACATTATACAAAAAAACTTTTGCAAAACTAAATTCTTTTTTTTATAAAATTTAATCCTTCTTGTAAGCCTTCTTCATTAATAGAATGTTCTAAGTTATCATAAATTCTATTTTCTATATTATTAGCAATTCCTTCAAGTTTTTGTATAGCATCATGCATTTTTTCAATTGGTACAATAGTATCTGCCTTGCCATGAAGAAGAATATAATCATTTTTAAAAAGATTTTTTTCTGATTTTTTTCCAATAAAAGCCCCAGAATAACCTACTACCCCTAAAAGCTTTTCTCTTAAAGAAGTATATATTGCTAACATAGTGCCCTGACTAAAACCTACTAAAAAGTATTTATCTGGACTTAATGAGTACTTTTCTAGTTGTATATTAATAAAGTTTTTTAAGTCTAAATAAGCATCATCTATGCCCTTTAATATTAATTCATCATTATTACTTAAAATATCAAACCATTGTTTTCCTAATGGATTGCCAGGGCAGGTTTCTGGACCATCAGGCGATATGAAGGTGATATTATCAAGTTTTCTCTCCCAGCTGTTAGCTATCTGTATTAGGTCATTACCATCTGATCCCCAGCCATGTAAAAAAATTACTAAGAATTTAGTTGCATCACCTTTATCTATTATAGGGCCCTTAAGTTTTCTAAAAGTCATAATTAAGTATACAATTTTTCTTATTAATATATATATATATATATAATTATTAAACGCTTATTAATAGTCATAAATGCAATTTGTATTAAATTTTGGATTAATTCTTTTCTCTGTTGCTGTATTCATAGTTCTTGTTATAGGTATTATAGCTATGGCTCGTGGCGATAGTTTTAATAAAAACTGGTCACAAAAGCTTATGAGAATGAGAGTTCTGTTCCAAGCTGTTGCTGTGCTGTTAATTGTAATTTTATTTGGTTTAATTAAAAATTAGGAATTATTATGAAAGCATTGATTGGAGTAAAAAGAGTAATTGATTATAATGTAAAAATTAGAGTAAAAAAAGATAATACAGGAGTTGACATGGAAAACGTAAAAATGTCAATGAACCCATTCGACGAAATAGCTGTTGAAGAAGCTGTTAGACTTAAAGAAAAAGATATCATAAAGGAAGTGATAACCATATCTATAGGAACAGAAGAAACTCAAGAAACTATTAGATCTGCATTAGCTATGGGTGCAGATAGAGGGATTATTGTAAAAACAAATAAATCTCTTGAGCCTCTTGCAATATCTAAAATACTGGCTCATTTTTGCAATAAAGAAAATATTGATATTGCTATTTTAGGCAAACAAGCTATTGATGATGACTTTAATCAAACTGGCCAGATGTTAGCAGGTATTTTAGGATGGCCTCAGGCAACATTTGCTTCAAAAATTGTAAAAGAACAAGATAACTTATTAGTTACTAGAGAAGTTGATGGAGGTCTGGAAACAATAAAAATAAATTTACCATCGGTGATAACTACTGACTTAAGGTTAAATGAGCCTAGGTACGCATCTTTACCAAATATTATGAAGGCCAAAAGTAAACCAATAGATATATTAGAATTAGAATCTTTGAGTATTGATGTAGATCCACGTTTAGAACAATTAAAAGTAACGAATCCTCCTGAAAGAGGTGGGGCAGTAAAAATGTTAAATACTTCTGAAGAATTGATTGACACCCTAAAAAATAAGGAAGGAATTCTATGAAAAGTATAGTTATAGTAGAACAAGACAACGGATTAGTTAACAGACCAAGTTTGGCTGCTATATCTGCTGCTAAAAAATTATCTTCAAATATAGATTTATTAGTATTAGATCCATCTGAAATTAACACTATAAAAAATATTGCATTTGTTGACTGCATATATTCTTTTAAAGAAAAGCAAAAAGATGTTTCAGCTGAAAGTATGGTTAATTTTCTTAAAGATTTTATTGAAAAATACGATTATGTTATTGCGCCTTCTGGAACATTTTCTAAAAACTTTATTCCAAGATTGGGAGCAGTATTAAATCTTCAGCCAGTATCAGATATTATTAAGGTACATAATGAAACAACATTTGATAGGCCAATTTATGCTGGTAATGCTATAGCTACAGTAAAATCAAAGGACAAAAAAATTATTCTTACTATTAGAGGTACTGCATTTCAACCAGTTGATTTAAAGGGAGGTGATGCTTCTTTAAAAATATTATCTGATATACAAGAGGTCAACAGTAGCAAATTTATTAGTAAAGAAGTATCCTCAAGCGAAAGACCAGATTTAGCATCAGCCAAAATAATAATATCAGGTGGAAGAGGTGTTGGTTCCAAAGAAAATTTTACAATAATAGAAAAGTTTGCAGATAAGATTGGTGCAGCAATTGGCGCTAGTAGAGCAGCAGTAGATGCGGGCTATATTTCAAATGATTATCAAGTTGGACAAACAGGTAAAGTAGTAGCACCTGAACTTTATATAGCTATAGGTATTTCAGGAGCAATTCAACATTTAGCAGGAATGAAAGATAGCAAAGTTATAGTAGCAATAAATAAAGATGAAGATGCCCCAATTTTTCAGATAGCTGACTATGGATTAGTAGGTGACTTATTTACTGTTATACCAGACATAACTAAAGCTATATGATATGAGTATAATAAAGTGAACTTTATAGGAATTGACTTAGAAGGCGTCTTAGTTCCTGAAATATGGATAGCTCTTGCTGATAAGACTGGAGTATCTGAACTAAGGTTAACAACTAAGGATGTTGGTGATTATAAAGAGCTTATGAAAAAGAGAATAGAAGTCTTAAATAATCACAATATAAAAGCTAGTACACTATTTGACGTTGCAAAAAAAATTGAGCCTTTTGAAGGAGCTATAAATTTTTTAAATAGGTTAAGGCAAAAATATCAAGTGATAATTTTATCTGATACTTTTATTAATCTTTCTAAGCCAATTTTTAATAAATTAGCTAATCCCACTGTTTTTTGTCATAGACTAATAGTTGATGATTTTGGTATGATTAGTGGGATTAAACTGTGTATAGAAAACCATAAAAAATTAACACTAAAATACATGAATAAACTAAATTTTAATACCATAGCTATAGGAGATAGTTTAAATGATATAGGTATGTTAAAGGAGGCTAAAGCGGGTATTTTTTTCAAGTCAACAGCAAGTATAACTGATAAATACAGGAGTTTTTATAGATGTGATGACTATAAAACATTAGAAAATAAAATTGATATAATATTTGAAAGAAACTTTTAGAGTGAAAAAATTCATTACATATTTTAAACTCAAGATTAATATTTTATAGACCATTCATCTTTTTCAACAAATAATCGTGGCAAATATATTTACTCAAGCATAGATATGACTTACGGAAAACAGGTTATATGCGCTACCAAGGTAAATCAATAAGTGCTACTGTAAAATAGTTTAAGGAAGATAATATAGAATTTGGTGTAATAGAAATATTCATTCAATAAGATTTAAGCCATTCTATAAAATTTTTAGAATCCCATTCTATAACTCCTTCTACTTTAGCAAAAACTTCAAAATCTTTATTGGCTATAAAGGTAGTAGGAATACCTCTAATTGAAAACATAGAAATAATTTTTTTTTCTTTATCAAAGTACTTCTCAAGATTTTTGTATTTATTTTTATTAAAAAACGCTCTTGTATCTATAATATCTTTGTCTTGGCTAATGGTTATTACTCTTAAATTTTTTTCTTTAAATTGAAGTGAATTTAGGCTTTTCATTTCTTTAATACAAGGAGCGCACCAAGAAGCCCAAAAATTTAAAATATAAAAAGATGCTTTTTTTTCTTTTATTGAAGAAATATTTTCATTAAAATCAATTAATTCTATCTTATTTATATTATAGATTTCTTTTATTAATTGAATTTTATCTATATCATTAGAATATATATAAAAACTAGGTAGTTTTAGAAAGGAAACTAAAAGTAATTTGCAAAAATTTTTAATAAGCATATTACATATATTAATAATGAATTTTTAAAGAGTAAATGAAAAAAAAAATTATAAAAAAAAATAAAAATCTCTGGGGTGGTAGGTTTTCTGAAAAACCATCGGAGTTAATGGTAAAAATAAATGCCTCAATCAGCTTTGATAAAAAATTATATGAAAAAGATATTTTAGCTTCTAAAGTGCATGCCCAGATGTTAAGCAACCAAAACATTATTACAAAACATGAAGAAAATAAAATAATTAAGGCTTTAGATCAAATTCAAAAAGAAATAAAAAATAATAAAATGAAGTTTAAAAATGAAATGGAAGATATTCATACCCATATAGAAAACAGATTAATAGAGTTAGTAGGATCTATTGGGAAAAAATTGCACACAGCAAGGTCTAGGAATGATCAGGTTGCTACTGACGTGAAACTTTGGGTAAGAGAAGAAAATCAAATCATTGATAACTTACTAAAGGAACTTCAAAAATCATTAATAATAAAAGCAGAAAAAAACATATTTTCCATTATGCCTGGGTTTACTCATTTACAAGTAGCTCAACCTATAACCTTAGCTCATCACCTATTAGCCTATGTGAATATGTTTGGAAGAGATAGACTGAACATACATGATTTAATAAAAAGACATAATTATTCGCCTCTGGGAAGTGCTGCTCTAGCAGGGACAACTTTTAACATTAATAGAGAGCAAACAGCAAGTAATTTAGGGTTTTATTCTCCTATGAATAATTCTTTAGATGCGGTATCAGACAGAGATTTTATATTAGATACATTAAATTTAAGTTGTTCAATTTTTATACATTTATCTAGATTAGCAGAAGAGATTATATTATGGAGTTCTTCTGGGTTCAATTTTATCAACCTGCCTGAAAAGTTTTCTACTGGCTCTTCTATTATGCCGCAAAAAAGAAATCCAGATGCAGCAGAACTGATAAGAGCTAAGAGTGGTAGAGTTTTAGGAAATTATGTCGCTTTATTTAATGTAATGAAGGCCTTGCCATTGGCTTATTCAAAAGACATGCAAGAAGACAAAGAGCCCCTTTTTGATAGTATAGAGACTACTAAAACTGCACTAAAAGTTATGAGTGGCATGATTGACGAAATTTCATTTAATCAAGATAATATGCTAAATTTTTGCAATGAAGGACATATTACTGCTACAGACTTTGCAGATTGGTTAGTAGAAAATATTAAGCTTCCATTTAGAGATGCACATAATATTACGGGAAAAATAGTGGCTCTTGCAGATAAAAGAAATAAACAAATACATGAATTAACTATTCAAGACTATAAAAGTATAGATAAAAGAATAAACAAAGAAATATTTAAAAAAATTACTTTAGAGGCATCTGTGAATAGTAGAAAAAGTTTAGGAGGAACAAGTCCTGAAAACATAAAAAAGGAATTAGTTTTTGCAAAAGAAAAATGGTTAGATGAATAAAATATTAACATTTTTACTATTATTATTATTATCTTGTAATTGCGGAAAGAAAGGTGAATTATCACTTAGCAATGATAAGGATAGTAAACCAATTGAAATTGATGAAGAAAGAGTTTATAAATTTTAATGAAATACTTTAAATATAAAGGGAAGAATTTATTCTGTGAAAAAAAGAGGGTATTGGATATTTGTAAAAATATAGAGACACCCTTTTATTTGTATTCTTATAATTCGATTGTAAATAATTTTAGTAAATTAAAAAAAGCATTAAAAGGAATTAATGCAATTATTGCTTTTTCTGTAAAAGCAAACTCTAATCTTTCAATACTAAAAACCTTAGCTAAATGTGGAGCGGGAGCAGATATTGTTTCTATGGGAGAATTAAAAAAAGCATTGGAAGCAGGAATCCCTAATAATAAAATTGTATATTCTGGTGTAGGTAAAAGTAAAGAGGAAATGGCTTTTGCTTTAGAAAATAAAATTGAACAATTTAATGTGGAATCTTTGGAAGAATTGTATACCTTGTCCTCTATAGCAAAAAAAAAAAATAACTTAGCAAAAATAGCCTTAAGAATAAACCCAGATATTATTGCTGGAGGACATCCAAAAATATCAACTGGAAAGAAGACAGATAAATTTGGTATTTCGATTAATGATGCACACAAAATATACGATTTAGCTAAAAATCTAAAAAATATAAAAGTAGTAGGGGTTGATATTCATATAGGATCACAAATATTAAAAATATTACCTTTTAAAAGAGCTTTTAAAAAAGTACTTAGTTTTTCTAATGATCTAGAAAAAAAAGGTCATAATATTAAAAATATAGATATTGGAGGAGGTATAGGAGTTAATTATAGTAACGATAAGGATATTGATAGTTTTTTATACGAGTATGTTGATTTAATAAAGAATACCTTTATAAAAAGTAATAAAACTATAATTTTAGAGCCAGGAAGATATCTATTAGCAAATTGCGGCATTTTAGTGACTAAAGTTTTATTTAAAAAGTATTCAGAAAATAAAAATTTTTTAATTCTTGATGCAGGAATGAATAATTTAATGAGGCCAGCTTTGTATGATGCAAAGCATATTATAAAACCTTTAATAAAAGAAGTTCAAACTAATGATTGTTTAGACTATGAGGTAGTTGGGCCTATATGTGAAACTGCAGATATTTTATCTAAAGAATCACATCTAGCTAAAAATATTTCTCAAGGCGACTATCTTTTTATAGATAAGGTAGGTGCTTACGGATCAGCGATGTCATCATGTTATAATAGTAAAGACCTTGCCAGTGAAATATTGGTTAAAGATGAAAAATTTTATGAAATAAAAAAGAGAATTAAAACAGAAGATTTAACGAAATTTGAAAGTATAGCTCCATGGCTAAGAAAAAATTAATAAATATTAAAAGGTTTTTTTATATTAGGTTTCTACACTTACTCTTAAATTTAAGAGCAAATTTTAATAGTATTTTATTAAGTCTATTATTTATTCAATTTTTTTTTATAACTGTTTTTTTTGGACTGTGGAAAAACTATGGATTTTTTTGGCACATAACTATTATAATATTATATCTAGCCTTACTATTATTATTAGTAATATATACTTTCAAAAATTATAAGTATTTTAAAATTGATTATACTTTATTGTGGGCTGAAAAAAAAAATTTCAAATATATAAATCCACTAAATGCTCTTAAAGACAAGCCTTCAGAAAAAGATTATAATAAAAATATCTGGCATCTACATAAATTAAGTGCAATAGAAAATGTTAAAAATATAAAATTTTATTTTCCAAGTTTCCCAATTAATAGTATAGATCCATTAAAAACAAGATTTCTTATCTTATTGATTTTTTTTATTTCTTTATACTGGGCTCAAGAAAATAATAAAATTTTTACTAACTTGAAAGGGTTAGTTAATTTTGAAAAATATAATTATAAAAAAAATATATTCAAAATTAAGGCATGGATTGAGCCTCCTAGCTATACAAACTTAGACTATAAATATCTAAATATAGATATGTTAGAAAAAAACAAATCAAAAAAATTAGTGCCAGTTAATTCTTATTTGAATATTTTAGTTAACTCTCAAGGAAACAACTTTAGTATATCTAGTTCTTCAGAAAATATTACAGTTAGTGAGTTTGATAGAAATAACTATAAAGTTAAACATAAAATAAAAGAAAATCAGGAATTACTAATAAAAAAAAATAATAACGATTATTTGAAAATAGAGTTTACTCTTTTAAAAGATAAAAAACCTAAAATAGTTTTTTTATCAAAGCCTTACAATGTTAATGACGTAGCTTTGTCTTTTGTAACCAAAGCGACTGATGATTATGGGATAAAAGAAATTAACCTTTATATAAATAAGCCTAAAACCTATGAACATTTTATTGAAAAAAACATTAAATATTCACTACACGCTAATAATGAGTACAATATAGATAAAAAACTTATAGAAAGCTATTTCTATAAATACATGTCAGACTTGATATGGGCAGGAGACAAAACAGTTTTGTTTGTTGAAGTTAAAGATTTCGTCGATCAATCTGATATTATTTCATATATATTAGAATTGCCAATAAAATCATTTAATAATAAAATCTCAATAGAGGTAATGGCTATAAGAAATGAGGTTGCAAAGAATAAGATTTCAATTAAGTTGGCAAAGGATAAATTATTGGATTTATTTTCTTCTAATAAAAGTTTACTAAAAGATCCTATTGTTAAAAAAAGTTACGAAGAAACTTTGTTAATAATGAATCCAGAAGAAGCTATAGTATTTAGCATTAATAATGCACTGTTTAAGAAACTCTTTGAATTGGCAGAAAAGATTGAAGAAGGTGATTTTTACTTAGTTAAAAAAAATCTTGAGCAAATTGAACAAAATCTTTATGACAGCATTAAACAAAAAGAAAATGAAAAAATGAGTACTAATTCTAAAATTTTTAAGGACAATATAGAAAGTTTGTTAAATCTAGAAAATAAAAATAATGCTAAAGAAAATAAATTTCAAAATAGGACCAATGAAAGTATAAGAGAAGAAATAAAAAAATTAACCCAGCAAATTGAAGATTTATTAAAAACAGGTTCTAATGAAGATATTAATAAAAAAGTACAAAAGCTAAAACAGCTGTCTGAAAGCATAAAAAACCCAAATGAAAATAAAGAAAGCTATAATCAATCACAAAAAAGAAGAGAGTTTATAAACAAATTATCAGATCTCTTAAATGAACAAGAAAGGGTAATGGAAGAAACTTTTAATAGAGCAGCAGATAGAGGTAAGTTTAAACAAAGTTCCGAAGGAAGTGGAGGAAAAAGTCCAAAAAATAGACAAGAAGAGTTGAGAAATACATTAGGTAATCTAATGAGAGATATAGGTGCATCAGAAAATGAAATTCCACAAGAGTTAGGAAGGGCTGATAGAGCTATGAGACAGGCATCTAGAGATTTAGATAATGGAAGACCAGATGAAGCTGCAAATGCACAAGGTAGAGCTGTAGAAATGATACAAAGGTCAATTAACAGGATTAATGCTGAAGAGTTTAATTCAAATATTCCTCAATTAGTTCAAAGAGGCAATGAAGAGCCAGAAAATAATGTGCAACAAGAGCACTTATCAGAAAATGAAAATATTGAATATCAAGGAACTGCATCAGGGGGTAGACTAATTATTCCTGAAGAAAGAAAGATCAAGTCTGCAAGAAAAATAGCTGATGAGTTGTACAATAGATATAACCAAGAAAATAGGAGTTCAAAGGATAAAAAATATATAGGTAATTTGCTAAATTGGTATTAAATTGTCAAAAAAAAGATAAATGTTTTGCCAATAATCATTAATAAATTCAAATTTTTCTCTTAATAAAACAAGAGTAAGTATTGTTAGAAAAATAATTATAAGATTTAAAAACATTAATTTTTTAAGTCCTATAAAGGATTTTACTTTTTCATTATTTTCTAAATTAGTTTTTTGTAAACTATAATCCCATTCATGATGGCACACACTACATTTCAATCTAACGGTTTGAATAGAACTTTGTAACTCAGGTAACTCAAATACAGTTTCACATTTTAAGCATTTTATATTCATATCATTTTTTTTATTATAGACTATAAATTAATAATTATACAACAATTTGGATTAAAAGGTACAGATTTGATAAGATTGGAAAATATTTCAATAATTAATAATATGAATGAGATAATTATAAAGGAAGTAAGTCTTTTTATACCTTCTGGCAGTATAATATCTGTTGACGGCAAACATTCAGAAGGGAAAACACGATTATTAAATATTATAGGGTTATTAGAAAAGCCATATATAGGTAATTTATACCTATTAGGTAAAAATATTCAAAGGCTGAATGAAAACGAATTATCTGATATACATAGGGAAATAGGAATTGTATTCCAAGAAAATAAATTTGTAGATAACTTTAACCTAAGACTAAATATAATATTTCCTTTAATTTTAAAAAAAGAAAAGGCAAAAGACATAGATTTAGCTCTAATGGAGCTACTTCCTTGGCTTAGCCTAGAAAAAAAGATAAATAAAAGTATAAAGCAATTGAGTAACGCAGAACTAAGACTGGCTCAGTTTGCAAGAGCAATAATTGGTAGGCCTAGAATATTATTATTGGATAATTTTTTTACAGACATAGAGGAAAGAGTTCAAAAAAAAATCAACTATTTGTTGCTTGCTTTGAATAAAATAGGCACTACTATTATAATTTTTGGAAAAGTGCCTAAAAACAATGAAATAAATTATAGTAAAAAATTTAGTATAGCAAATAAAAATTTAATAGAAATTAATGAATGAATTACATTAAAACTAAATATTATCCATCTCATAAATTGGATTATATATATTTCATACTAAATAATATGATTTTTTTAAATATTTTGCTTATTCATGTTATTTTTATATTCAATGTAATAAAGGAAAATAACTATAAAAAAGAAACTTTTTTGATAATTCCAAAGGTTACTCAAGAATTTGAAGAAAAAAGAGATCTAATATTTAATCTGTTAAGCTTAAATAAAGAAATCTTATCTGTTAATCAAATTAATGAAAAAGAGGTAAAGAATAAATTATTACCAGTTCTTAAAAATACTGAAATAGATGACAGTCTAATACCAGAAGTATATATTTTATTAATAGAAAACTCTAATAATATTAAAATAAAAGACTTAAATGATAAGGTTATTAAAATAATTACAGGAGCAATAATTTTTCAGACTGCAGAAAAAAATAAATCAATGTCATTTATTATTATATCTGCGTTAATAACATTATTTTTTTTTATATTATCTAACTTTTTTTTAAATAATAATTTAATTATTAAAATTAAAAAATATTTAATATTAAGTAGGTATTTTGGAGCAAAAAGTAATATAATACTTATAAATTTAAATTTAGGCTTATTAATGTTATTATTTTTAGTTTTTATAGTTACTTATTTAACTTATTATTTTTATATAAGAACTTTTTTTCTAAAAATAAATGATGCTAATTTTACAATTATTTTCACCAGCACCTTATCACTTTACATATCTATTATAATTATAAATTTTAGCCTACAACTAAAACATTTTTTAAAAAAAATTTATTAAATTGATTAGGTTTATATCCATATTTACATTATCTTTTTTGATACTTTTTTTTGTAGTAACCTATACTCAATATCTTAAAAAAATTGAATATTTAAAAATAAAAAAACATAATGATTTTGATGGTATAGCAGTATTAACTGGAGGCAAAGGAAGAATCAAACTAGGAATAGATCTATTCAAGAATAGTAATGCTAAATTAATTATTTCTGGCATTAATAAAAAAGTAAAAAAATATAATTCAATCATACCTAATGAATTCATAAAAAAAGAAAGCATTACTTTAGACAAAGAATCTCTAAGTACTTTGGATAATGCACTAACTATAGCAGGTTGGGCTAAGAATAATAAATTAAAAAAAATAAAAGTAATAACATCATATTATCATATGCCTAGGAGCATGTTGTTATTAAGAATAATGGCCCCAAAATTATCTTTTTATGAATACCCAGTCAGCAGGGAAATAAGAAAAAATAATAGTTTTACCAATTATTTGTATTACCATTTTTTTTTAATGGAGGAATTTATTAAATATTTATTATCTCATACTGTAATAATTATATATTAAGTTTATTATGTTTTTAAAATCTATAATATTTAAGTTTATTTTTTTTACTTCAATAATTTTGTTAGGAGTAATTTTTTTGCCATTTTTAATATCAAAGGATTTAACTTTTAAGGTAGTAAGGCTTTGGGCAAATATTATAATATTTGCCCTTAGAAAAATTTTAAATATTAAAATTAGATTTGATTATAGTTATATAAAAAAAAAATCTGGTGCTATAATAGCCGCTAATCATAAATCAGCCTTTGATACCATTTATTTCTTAACCGCATTTGATAAAGTAATTTATGTGGTAAAAGAAGAGCTTAAGTATTTACCTGTTTATGGTTGGTATGCAATAAGACTAGGCAACATATTTATAAATAGAAAGAGGAAAATAGAGTCCATGAGAAAGCTATCCAAATCTCTTGAAAAATATATTAAAAATGGCTACAAAGTCATTATATTCCCTGAGGGAACAAGACAGCCTGCAAACAGAATAGGCGACATTAAACCTGGTATTTTTTTTATACAATCTATATTGAAAGAACCAATATATCCTATTTTTATTAACTCAGGAAATGTATGGCCAAAAGATAGTTTGTTTATGAAAAAAGAAGATATATTGTTAAAAAGTTTGAAGCCTATAAAATACGGATTAAATAAAGACGATTTTAAGAAGAAACTAAAAAAAGCATATGAACAGTGTAATTATGAGAAAAAAAGTAGTGAACTTAGATAATATAAATAAAATAAAAGGTTTTTTTCTTATTTTAATAATAACATTTTTAGGTATTTTTATATTAAGATTAACTAAAAATAATGATTCATTAATAGATAAAGAAACCCAGCCAATATTGGTAAAAACAAATACCATTAATTTAATTACTTTAGAACCAGAATATTCTTTTTATGGAAATGTAATAGGGTTAAATCAAATTGATATAGTTTCCAAGCCTTCAGGAAATATAATAAAAGTTTCTGAAAAAGTATTTTCATCAAACGAATTTAAAAAGGGTGAAATTATATTTGAAATAGATTCATTTAAATTCTCCCAAGAATTAAATGAAAAAGTGACAAGATTAAAAAATTTAAATAATGAACTGAAGTCAGCAAGATTAGTTTATAAGGAGACGGAAACTCAATTTGAGATAAATCAAAAAGATTTTGAGAGAAAGCAGAAGTTATACGGTGATATTATAACAAAAAAAGATTTAGAAAGTGCGGAATTAAACCTTTCTTTATCAAGGTCAAAGCTTTTAACAGAAACATCTAAAATTAAGTCTTTGGAGGCAAGTATAGATATAGCTCAGACTCAAATAAAATCAGTGAAGAGAAGTCTAAAAGATACTAAGTACAAAGCTCCTTTTGATGGAAAGGTTTATAATAGTATTATTGAAATTGGTACAGAATTAACACCTGGTAAGATAATAGGATCATTTATAAACACAAAAGATTTAAATGTGGAGTTTTTCGTAGGCGAAAATGCATATACAAGATTGGGAGAAACTTTGAATAAAAATATAGATGTGATATGGAAGAAGTCAAACTTCAAGAATAATTATAATGGTAAAGTTTTTTATGTAGATAGTGCAATAAACCAAGATAGGTCAGGATTAAATATGAAAGCCAAATTAGAAAATATAGAAGGAGACGATCCTATCAGGCCAGGGGTCTTTGTTGAAGTAAATATCAAAGGAAAAGCAGTAGAAAATGCTTATTTAATTTCAGAAGAGGCAATTTATGAAAATAAATATGTTCTTATACTTCAGAAAAACATTCCTATAAAAAGGAAAGTCAATATTAAGGGTTTTATTAAAGATAAAGTTATAGTCACTGGAGATATTAGTGAAAATGAAAATATTATATTAACGAGGCTAAATAATATTAATGTTAAAAAAAAATTAGTATCTATTAAGTGATATGAAGAATAATTTTATTTTTAAAACTTTAAATCATAAAACAGCAGCAAATTTATTTTTAATGCTAATGGTAATTTTAGGGGTGTATTCTTCTAAAGAGTTGAATACCCAGTTCTTTCCAAATTATTCTATTGATTATGTAACAGTAAATATGAATTGGTCAGGATCAAGTCCAAAGGACATAGAAGAATCATTAATTAAACCTATAGAAGAAAAAGTCAGATATATAGACAAAGTGAAAAATGTAAAATCTACAGCCAGGGAGGGAAATGCCAGTGTTTTATTAGAATTAGAGGCAGGAGCTGATATGAAAAGGGCATTATCAGATGTAGACAGAGAGGTAAATTCAATTACATTTTTCCCTTTAGAAGCTGAGTCACCAGAAATAAAACTAATTATACCTTACGAGCAAATTGGACTGATCTTAGTAGAAGGGAAGGTTGGAGAAACAGAAATTAAGAAAGTGGCTAAAAGCTTAAGGGAAGAATTATTAGAAAAAGGAATAGATAAAATAGAGATAGATGGTATAAGAAATCAAGTTATTTATATAGACCTAGATCCTATTGCAGTTTTATCTAACAAATTAGACCTCGAAAAAATAGCAAGTAATATAAAACTAGACATTAAAAATATTCCATCTGGAATATTTAAAGATGATAGTGTGTTGCAACTAAGAACGTTTAGTAAAAAAGATGATCCTCTAGAGATAGAAAATATAGAAATAAATATTAATAATTTGGAAAAAGTGAGAATAGGAGATATTGCAAATGTTTATGAAACATTCGATGAAAACCAGAGTGAAGGCTTTTATTCAGGAAATAGAGCGATTACAATAAAGGTATTTCGCGCTTTAGGTAGCGACGTTTTAGAAAATACAACAATTCTTGAAGAAACGGTAAAAAAATTTTCTAAAAGTGTAGATGAGAATATTAATATTAAAATTTTTGATTTATCCTCTCAGCTTATAAGAGATCGTATAAATTTATTATTAAAAAATGGCTTAGGAGGACTTGTTTTAGTTTTAATAGTATTAATGTTATTTCTAAGGCTAAAAGTAGTTATTTGGGTTGCTATAGGAATTCCAGCTGCAATATCGGTTACGTTAGCAATTATGTTAATAACAGGACAATCTATAAATATGATTAGCCTATTTGCTCTTATTATGATGTTGGGTGTTATAGTTGATGACTCTATTGTAGTTGCAGAACATATTGAATATCAGAATGAGCTCGGTAAAGAACCTCTTGAGGCTGCCTATACTGGAGCTATTCGAATGTTAGGACCAGTAACGGCAGCTTCTCTGACTACAATAGCTGGGTTTGCACCAGTTTTTTTAATATCAGGGGTTATAGGCCAAGTTATTGAAGCAATACCACTAGTGGTTATTAGTGTAATAATAGCTAGTCTATTCGAGTGTTTTTTAGTGCTTCCTGGACATTTAAAATCAGCTTTATTAAGCAGTACTACAAAAAAAATTAGTAAACTTAACTTAAATAACTATCTTAATAGTTTCAAAGAGAAACAGTTTTTAAACTTTTTATTAATAGCTACTAAATATAAATACAAAACACTATTAATTACAATTAGTATGCTAATTATATCATTTGCATTATTAAAATATTCTCATGTAAAATTTTATTTTTTTCCATCACCTGAAAGTCAGATAATTTTGGCAAACTTTAGTTTTGTTCCTGGTACTTTAAAAAAGCATACTAAAGCTTTTTCAAAGGATATTGAAAAAAAATTATTAGAAATCGATGATACTAAAATAGTTAAAACGTTCTATACCACAATAGGAAAACCAATCTGGGGAAGCAGGCTTTCAACAAAAGAAAAAGGAGACCATGTTGGAGGAATGATAATAGAATTAATAAGTCCAGAAGAAAGAGATAAAAGAACTATTGAATTAATTAATGAATGGAAGGAAAGTATAAATATACCAGTAGGGCTAAGAAACTTTACAGTATTAGAGAGAAAAGGTGGCCCACCGGGGTTGGATATAGATATTAGAATAAAATCTAAAGATAAAGAATTGGAAACTTTAAAAGGTGCTGCAATTTTTTTAACAGAAAAACTGTCTAAACTTAAAGGAGTATCAGATATTAGAGATAACTTACCTATGGGCAAGAGAGAAATATCTTTTCAATTAACTGAAAAGGCTAAATCCCTTGGTTTTAATAGTAACTATTTTGCAAAAAAAATAAAAGCAACTTTAGAAGGTGTTTCAGTTACTAAATTTTTTAGAGGAGAGGAGGAAATAGAAATAGTAGTAAGAAATAAAGCCAAAAGTTTTAACTTAAGTAATATTAATTCTTATTTACTATTATCTCCTAAACAAAACCTTGTTCCTTTATCAGAGATTGTTAATATTGAAAAAAGTCAAGGTTTCTCGGTTATAAAAAGAAATAATGGCTATCGAGAAGTATCAATTACAGCAGAAATAGATGAGAATATTGTTAATCCTGATGACATAATGGATGAAATTGAAAATAATTTGCTTGTAGAAATGAATAAAAACTATGATTTAGATTGGGCCTTAGCAGGAAGAGCCGAGGAACAAGCTGAAACATTTTCAGATATGAAAAAAGGAGGCTTATTAGCAGTAGGTGTAATATACATTATATTGGCATTTATTTTTCAATCATACCTATTACCAATATCTATTATGTCTATTATTCCTTTTACCTTAATAGGAGTTATATTGGGACATTGGATAACTGGTTTTGATATTACTATATTGTCATTAGTAGCTATTTTTGGATTATCAGGGATTGTTATTAACGACTCCATTATTATGGTTTCAAATATATATGAAAAAATAAGAAAAGGTATTTCACTAGATTTAGCAATTATTTCAGGTGCCAAAGAAAGACTAAGAGCAGTGATATTAACTTCACTTACTACCATAGGAGGTCTTACACCACTTCTTTTTGAAGGAAGTGTTCAGGCACAATTTTTAAAGCCAATGGCAATAACACTAGTGTTTGGACTGATGTCTTCAACTTTGCTAGTTTTAGTATTTATACCAGTAATACTTAAAATAGGATATGATCTAAAAGAAATATTACTTCGTCCAAAATTTTGGCGCTAATATTATTAAAAAAGAAAGAAACTCTAATCTTCCTATAATCATACCTAAAGATAAAACATATTTTAAATTATTAGGTAATTGATAAAAACTTTCTGATGGACCTATTATATTCCCTAGGCCAGGGCCTACTACACAAATTGAAGTTATTGCTGCAGAAAATGAGGTAACAAAGTCATAACCATAATAAATAAAAATAGTAGCTATAAAAAAAATACTAGTGAAAAAGCAAAATATCATTATCATCACAGAATTTATTATGCCCTCATTTATATTTGCATTTTTAAAGTTTATTGCACTTATAGATCTAGGAGACTTTATAGTTTTTAGTTCTTTAATAATTAATAAATATAAAACCTGAATTCTAAAAACTTTAATTCCTCCTGTAGTAGAACCAGAACATCCTCCAATTAACATCATAATTAGAAATAGAGTAGTGCAAAATGATCCCCAATTTGAGAAGTTTTCTGTGGTGAAACCAGTCCCTGTCATAATTGATACGCTATTAAAAAGAGAAACTCTTAAAGCAGTAATAATATCTATATTATTTGATATATGAAGCCAAATTGTTATCATTATCACAAATGAAAAAATTATAAAAATAAAAGCTAAAACTTGACTATCATTTATAATATTTAATTTTTTTCTAAAAGAAGATATGTATAAAGTAAATGGTAAACTAGCTAAAAGCATGCCTATAACAATAACAATTTCTGTAAAAAAACTGTTATAATAACCGACTGAATCATTCTGAGTTGAAAATCCTCCAGTAGCAACTGTAGTCATTGCATGACAAATAGCATCAAATACTGACAGCCCGCTCAAATAGAGTAAGAAAAATATAATTATAGTAAAAACTATATATATAAAACCTAAAATTTTTGCTAACTCTTTTGATCTATAATGGAGGCTTAATGGTTTTTCACTCCAGTCTTGAGTAAATAGCTTTATTCCGCCTATATTAAAAATTGGGATTATAGCAATGGCAAAAATTATAATTCCCAATCCACCTATCCATTGAAGCATAGCTCTCCAAATTAAAATCCCTTTTGAAAGAGCATTAATATTTTCATAAATACTTGCCCCAGTAGTTGTAAGACCAGATGTCGCCTCGAAGAATGCATCTGCAAAGTATTTTGTATTTTTATCTAAATAAAAAGGGATACTGGAAAAAAATACCAATATGGGCAAAGAGAGAGCAGTAATTAATATAGTATCTTTTATATTTATTTTTTCTTCCTTTTTTTTGAAAGCTATCACCAAACTAATACCTATTGATAAAGTAAAAAATAAGCTTATTAAAAAATTTTTTGAATTTAACCCTTTAATGGAAGCTTCAAAAATATACGGTATTACCATAGCAAAACCTATAAATGTAATAAGTACGCCTAAAAAGAAAAATATTATTCTAGTGTTTATCATTTAGCTACAGGAAGAATTACCCAAAACACAAAATTGTGAGCAAAATGGATGGTTTAAATAAACAATTTTCTTCGAATTTCTTAATTCTACACCAAGCTCGAAATCTTTTTCTTTAGTAATAAGTGTACAAGCTAATACCTTAGCAAAGAGGTCTTCTTTTTTGTGGACAACCATTCTTGAGCTAGAACACATGATACTATCTGGATCTTTTTTTAATACACTCCAGCATTCTTGAGTAATTTCTGTAGCAGGCAAAGCTTGATCCATTGGTGGGAAAAGAACAAGTACTTCCTTATTATAAACTTCAATTGATAGATTTAAATCATTAAATAATTTTGCAAAACCCAATCTTTTTTCTTGTTCTGTTTCATCTTTCTCTAACCTAGAAGCGAAAGTAAGTTTAAAATTATTTTTATATAACCATTTAATATTTTCTATTAATTTATTCCAAGTATTAATTCCTCTAACTTTTTCATGAAAAGTTTTCTGATAATGGTCAATAGATAATCTTATAGTTAGATTTTTAATATTTGGTAGTTCTTTTAACTTTTTAAACTTTAACTCAATAGGTCTAAGACCATTAGATAAAACTAAAACTTGGAAACCTGAGATTAGTGAAAGGTTAAGCATTTCAATAATATCTGGATTCATAAAAGGTTCTCCTCCCGTGAAGCCAATTGTTTTTGTATCCATTTTATTTTTAATTATTTCATTTATGTAACTTTTTACGCTTTTAAATTTTATATATTTTAGACTATTGTTCGTAGGCGAGGATTCTATATAACACCCTTTGCATTTAAGATTACATAAGGTTCCAGTATTAAACCATAAAGTATCCAATTTCTTTAGCTTAACAAAGGCTCTTGGTTTGCCTTCTTTTGTAAAATTTTTGTTTAAAAAAGTTTTATTATTAAGCATAATTAAATCTATTATGGATAACAAAATATCATATAATTATAATTTAGAAAAAAAAAAAAATTAATTTTGTTAGTTATATCATAACTACTTATAATAAAAAAAACTTTGTTTATGACGTAATTAAATCTCTTTGTTTTGAGGGAGGCAGTCATAAAAGAGAATATATTGTTATAGATGATGGATCAAAAGACAATAGTTCATTTGTCTACAAGACATTATCAAAAAAGCTTCCTGGAAAATTAACTCTTGTTAAACGTAAAAATTTAGGAGCATCATATTCTACTAACGAGGCTGTGAAAAAAGCTAGAGGTTTTTGGATAAGGCTATTAGATGGAGACGATTTAGTTACTTATAAGTCTACTTTCTACATGTTATATCTAGCCCATTTGAAAAATGTTAGTTTTGTATATGGCATGATAGCAGAAAAAAAAATTAATCAGTTTGATAAGAATTTAGACTATAAACTTCAAAGCAAAGAAGAAGGGTTAAAGAAATTTATTAGAAACTGTCCTGGAAATTCTAGCGCCATTTTAGTTTCTAAAGAAAGATATATAAAATCAGGAGGTTGTAATGAATCATTTATTTCCCCAGACCAAGTTCTTTTTCTTAGACTTTTTTCTTCAGGTAAAGCAGTTTTTTTGAATAAGGTTGTAGCAAAACTGCCAGAATTAAACTCATCGAGTAGATTATCTGGGCAAGTGAGAAGAAGTAGATATGAGTCAGTTCTAGCCCTTATAAATTTTTGCACAGAAAACCCCAAAGAAAAAAAACAGTTACTTAAACAAGCTTATAAGAGAGCGTTATCAAGAGCAAATAATTATAACAAATCTTTGAATAAAAAATTTTTTTCCTATCAGCTACTCATATATCTTTATTCTAAATTATATATGCCTAATAATTTTAGAGATTTAATGAGGAAGTCATTAAAAGTTTTTACTAAAGCAGAAGCAAATCGTCCTGTATTATGGATGACTGGTTCTGATAAGTTTTCTATATCAAGTAAATATATTAAAAAATAGTATATGTGTGGTCTAGTAGGAATATATTTAAATAATAATTCTAATTTAGAAGAAGAAAGATATGAAAAAGTCATTAATGATATGGCTACTGTTCAAAAGCATAGAGGTCCTGATGATAAAGGTGTATTTGTGAATAAACAGGAAAAGCTTGCTTTTGGTTTTCAAAGACTAAGCATAATAGATTTAAATAAAAATGCTGGTCAACCAATGATATCAAAAAATAAGGATTGGTTAATTGTTTATAATGGAGAAATTTATAATTATAGGAATTTAAGAAAAGAATTAAATTTTAAAAATAGCTATTGGCAAACTAACTCAGATACTGAAGTATTATTAGAATGCATTGCAAAATTTGGATTTTTAAAAACTATAAAAAAATTAAATGGAATGTTTGCAATAGCAGCTTTTTCTTTTTCAAATAAAACACTTTGGTTAGCAAGGGACAAATTTGGAGAAAAACCATTATATTATAATTATAATCCAAATGAGGGATTTTGTTTCTCATCAGATATAAAATCTTTTAAATTTTTTCCTGGTTTTAAAAAGAATATTAGCATGGAAGGTTTTGCACAATACATAAGATATGGGTATGTTCCAGATCCTCTTTGCATTTTAAAAAATACTTATAAATTAGAGGCTGGAGGTATTATCAAGTTTGATAAAAAAAATCTTATAAAGAAAAAGAAGTATTGGGATAGTTTCAAAGAGTATGCAAAAGGGACAAATGCAAAGTATAAAGGTAAATTTGATGATGCTAAAGAAGAATTGAAGGAAAAAATAGATATTTCTACTAAGGCAAGACTCATTTCAGATGTTCCATTGGGTATTTTTTTATCAGGAGGTATAGATAGTTCTAACATAGCATTATCTTTAAAAAGACAAGGTATTCAATCAAAAACATTTTCTATAGGCTTTTATGATAAGAACAAAAATGAACTAGATTATGCAAACCAAGTAGCAAAGATTCTAAAAACAAACCATTCTTTTCGATATATTGACGAAACTGACTGTATAAAAAATATTTATAGTATAGCGGATGCCTATGATGAGCCATTTTCTGATCCTTCACAAATACCTACTTATATTTTATCAAAATATGCCAGAAAAAAAATTACAGTTGCCTTGTCAGGTGATGGAGCTGATGAATTATTTTGCGGTTATCCAAGATATAAAAGTATAAATAACTTTTGGGAGAATATAAAAAGACACCCCAAAAAATTAAAAGAAATATTTAATATAATGTCTATAAGCTTAAGTGCATCAAAGTATAAAAAAATTAGATCAATAGGAAAAAAGTTTAGAAAACTTAGCCATCTAAGTTTAGATAGTATTTATAGAGATGAAATGTCTAGATGGAGACCCGATGAAAATATATACAAAAATAGTTTCCTAAAAAATAGTTTTTTTGATTACGAGTTTAATAATAAAGAATTAAACTTTTCTAATATAAGATATTTAATGTTAAAAGACTTAATTACCTATTTGCCAAGTAATTTGTTAGTCAAAACAGATAGAGCTTCTATGGCCAATAGTTTAGAAATAAGAAGCCCTTTCCTTGACTCTGATCTAGTAAGTTTTGCATGGAAACTTCCTGATAATTACATTTCTAAAGGAGGAGAAAAAAGTATTTTGAAATCGATTCTTTTAGAAAAAATTCCCTCGCAAATAGTATATAGAAAAAAACAAGGGTTTGAACCTCCTTTAGAAAAATGGTTGCCAGGAGAACTGAAAAGTTGGGCATATGATTTAATAGAAAAAGAGGATGATTTATTAGACAAAAAAAAATGTATTCAGCTAATGCAAAGGCTTGAAAAGGGAGAAAAAAAATTGACTTACAAACTTTGGACTATAATAATGTTTAAATCTTGGAAAAATTTATTTTTTTCTTAAATTAGCTGCTTTAAAAAAAGGAAATTATTTGTCTGTAAATAAAATTAGAAACTTTGCTATAATTGCTCATATAGATCACGGAAAATCTACTTTGGCAGACAGACTTATTGAGTTTTGTGGAGGTTTATCAAGTAGAGAGATGAAACAACAAGTTTTAGATTCAATGGAAATAGAAAGAGAAAGAGGCATAACCATAAAAGCGCAATCTGTTAGGTTAGAATATAAAAATCATAAAGGAGAGAATTTTATATTAAATCTGATTGATACACCAGGCCATGTAGACTTTAGCTATGAAGTTTCCAGATCTATGGCTGCTTGTGAAGGTGCGCTTTTGCTAGTAGATGCTACTCAAGGAGTAGAAGCTCAAACATTAGCTAATTCTTGGTTAGCAATAGAATCTGATTTAGAAATAATTCCTGTGCTAAATAAAATTGATTTACCTTCGGCTGAACCAGAAAGAATAAAAGATCAGATAAAAGATATTATTGGGATAGATGTTGAGGATACTTTATCAGTATCTGCTAAAACAGGTTTAGGGATTGCTGCTGTTATTGATAAATTAATTAGCAAACTACCCCCTCCTCTAGGCAAGGATGCCCATCCACTTAGAGTTCTTTTAGTAGACTCATGGTATGATACTTATCTAGGAGTAATGGTATTAGTCAGGGTTGTAGATGGAACTTTAAAAAAAGGAGATAAAATTAAACTTCTTTTATCAGACACAGAATATCAAATAGAAAAAGTTGGAGTTTTTAGGCCAAAACCTGAAGAAGTATCTGAACTTAAAGCTGGAGAGGTTGGATTCATAACAGCTAATATAAAAGAAATTTCCCAGGCATGGGTAGGAGACACTATAGTTAATAGTAAAAATTTACATAATGTAAAACCTTTACCTGGTTTTAAGCCTAGTATGCCAGTTGTTTTTTGTGGCCTATACCCTATTGATGCTTCTGATTATGATCATTTAAAAGATTCTTTAAATAAACTAAAATTGAATGATAGTTCTTTCACCTTTGAAAATGAGTCCAGTGTAGCTTTGGGATTAGGATATAGGTGCGGTTTTTTAGGTTTGCTTCACTTAGAAATTATACAAGAAAGACTTAAACGAGAGTTTTCTTTAGACCTAGTAGTAACGCCGCCAAGTGTAGTTTATAAAGTAAAGAAGACCGATGAAAAATTAATAAGCATTCATAATCCTGCTGACTGGCCAGAAAAAACAAAAATCATAGCTATAAGTGAGCCTTGGATTAATGCTACTATATTTTCTCCTGACAAATATTTAGGAGGAATTTTAAAACTATGCATAGAAAAAAGAGGAATTCAAAAAGAAATTAACTTTACAGGAAACAGAGTTATGATTAGTTTTAACCTACCACTAAACGAAGTTATATTTGATTTTCATGATAGAATTAAATCTATAAGCCAAGGGTATGCTAGCTTTGACTATGAAATTATTGATTATAAAGTTGGAGACCTTGAGAAAGTGAGCATATTGGTTAATGGAGAAAATGTAGAAAGCCTAGCTTTTATATCACACAAAGAAAAAGCGGTATTAAGAGGTAGAGCCATATGTAATAAATTAAAAGATAGTATACCAAAGCAGTTATTTAAAATTGCTATTCAAGCAGCAATAGGATCAAAAGTTATTGCAAGAGAAACCATAGGGTCACTCAGAAAAGACGTAATTGCCAAATGTTATGGAGGAGATGTCACTAGAAAGAGAAAGCTTTTAGAAAAGCAAAAGGCAGGTAAAAAAAGAATGAAACAAGTTGGCAATGTAAATATTCCTCAAGAGGCATTTTTGGCAGCCATAAAGCTAGATAGCTAAAATGAAAAAAATAAATGCCCTATTGATCCTCCCATCAAATTCTACAGGAGGAGCGGAAAAAGTTTTTCTTTCTTATTTTAAAAGTTTTAAAAGCTCTAAAATAAATTTGAAATTAGTTCTTACAAATAACAAATATTATTCAAATTTAGATAAAAGTTTTTATATAAAGCAATTTAACTATAGCAGATTTATCTTTTGCCTTCCAAAATTAATTAGTTTTATAAATAAAGAAAAATTTGATGTTGTGCTATCTACATTTCCAAATATTTCTGTTGCGCTTATATTTTTAAAAATAATTAAGTTTTGTAATATAAAAGTCATAGTAAGACAACCTAATATGGTTGAACCTTCTATGAAAAATAAAACCAAGTTAATTTTTCTTAAATACATATATAAGCGTGTCATTAAATATGCTGACGCTATAATAGTAACTTCTAAATATATGTATAAAGAGGCTTTAGCTAATCAAATTAATAGAAATAAAATTTATTTATTGTCTAATCCAATTAATCCATGCATAACTAGGCAAGGAGTTTCTCCTTTAAGAACAAAAGGAAAAAAAATAAAACTAATTTTTGTAGGTAGATTAGTTTATCAAAAAGGTATTGATAGAGTATTGCATTTTTTTAAAAAAAATTCAGATCTTGAATTAATTCTAGTTGGAGATGGAGAAGAAAAAGAAAAACTAATGGCAATGGCAGAAAGGTATAATAATGAAAATAACATAACTTTTTTAGGACTAAAAAAAAACCCTTACAATTTAATTGCAGGGGCTGACTACTTCTTACTTCCTTCTAGATGGGAAGGTCTTCCTAACAGTGTTTTAGAGTCATTGGTCTTAGGTACACCTGTAATTTCTTTTAAAAACATTTTTGCCTTAAAAGATTTTAAAAAAAATCTAAAGAATAATAGTATAGTACTATGTGAAAATGAAAAAGTATTAGAAAAATATCTTTTTACTTTAAAAAGAAGAAAAGATTATATTAAACCAAAACTAAGAAAATCTCTTTTAAAAAACTATGTTTCTACAGATAGCTTTCAAAAAATCATAAATAAAATCATAATAAATTTAGTATGAAAAATAATAAAAAAATTCTGCACATCATAGCTTCTTTAGGTAATGGCGGAGCAGAGAGACAATTAATAGAGTTATTAAAGTATAACAAAAATCATGCAGTATTACTATTGTGTGATGCGGGAATATATAAAAAAACATTAAAACTTTATGGAATAAAGTATTGGGAGCTAGAGGTTAAAAATAAGCTTTTTATTTTTTTTAGGTTTTTTTCCTATATAAAAATATTGGAATTATTTAAACCAGATGCAATTCAAGCATGGATGTATAATGCTTGTCTTTTTTCAACTTTTTGTAAACTTCTTAGCTTTAACACAACACCTATAATATGGAGTATTAGGTGCTCTAACATGATTACTAAGCATTACTCTTATATGTTAAAATTGACTATTTTATCTTGTAAATATTTATCAAAAAAAGCTGATAAAATTATATATAATTCATATTCTGGAATGAAACATCATATTAGTATTGGGTTTAATAATAAAAAAAAGACGATTATTTTTAATGGGGTAGATAAAAAAAAATTTAAATTTAATAAGACTATAAGAAAAAAACTAAGAAAAAAATATAAAATTAAACCTTTAGACATTGCTATTATTTGTGCTGCGCGAGTAGACCCCATGAAAAATTACAATAACTTGCTTAAGGCTTTTCAAAAAATAGATAAAAAAAATATAATAAATTTAAAATTAATTATAATTGGGAAAGATACTGAGAAGCTTAAAATACCAAAAGATTGTTTGGCACTAGGAATGAGAATGGATATAGAAAAATATTATAATATGGCGGATATGATTATTTTACCTTCATCTTTTGGAGAAGGATTTTCAAATGTATTAGTGGAGGGAATGTTAACAGGGTTAATACCTATTGCCACAGATGTTGGTGATGCAAGGCTAATTATAGGTAATACAGGTTATATATTAAAAAAATCTAATCATGAGAATATAGCAAAATTCCTATTTAAATTATCAGGTATAAATAAAAACACTTTTGCAATTAAAAGAAAAAAAGCAATATTAAGAGCAAAAGAAATGTTCTCAAATGAAAAAATGTTAAAAAAATATAATGACATATATAAAGAGGTATTAAATTAATGTGTGGTTTCATAGGATTAGTTAGTGCAAAGCCATTAGTAAGAAACTCTTTTATGGATAATCAATTTGGTAAAGCATATCTGCATCTGAGATCAAGAGGCCCGGATGAAAAAGGAATTTGGACAGACAGATATAGTTATTTATTACACACTAGACTAAAAATATTAGACTTAAGTCCTTTATCAGCTCAGCCTATGGTAAAAAATAATTATGTTATTTGTTTTAATGGAGAGATATATAACTTTCAAGAGATAAAAGATAAACTTACTAAAAAAGGATATTTTTTTAAATCAACAGGCGACACGGAAGTTATACTTCATGCTTGGCAGGAATGGGGAGAAGAAATGTTGCAAAAGCTAGACGGAATGTTTTCCTTTGCAATATTGGATAAAAAAAATAAAAATTTATTTTTAGCTAGGGATAGGTTTGGAAAAAAGCCCTTAATTTACAGTATTAGAAATAATAATATTTATTTTGCTTCCGACGTAAGAAGTTTGAGTTGCATAACTGATGGTGGAGAAATTAATAAAAAAGCTATACATAGTTTATTTAGATTTAGGTTTATTCATGAGCCAATGACTATTTATAATAATTTTTATAAGCTACCACCAGGAAGTTTATTGTGTTTTAATAAATATGGAAAAAAAATTAGATACTGGTATAGCTTAAAAAAGCCTACGATTTCTTCTCATAAAATTAATGCACAATCCATAAAGTCTACTATAAAGAATGCTGTAAAAAAAAGATTAATCTCAGATGTTTCTATAGGTGTTTTTTTATCTGGTGGGATAGATTCTGCAATTATTTTGCAAAGCCTGGCAGAAATGGGAAGAAAAATACCTACTTATACTATAGGTTTTAAGGATGAAGTTGATTATTATAACGAGTCTGAAAATGCAAAAAAAATTTCTAATTATTATGGATTTGAAAACAAAACTATTTTATTAAACTCTAATAAAGTTAAGGCTTCTATAAATGATGTTTTAGATGCAAACGACGAGCCTTTTGCAGACTCTAGTAGTATCCCTACTTATATGATTTCTGAAGCAGTTAAAAATGATATTAAGGTTGCACTTACGGGTGACGGAGGCGATGAATTATTTGGGGGATATAGAAAATATTCTGCTTACAAGTGGACAGCAATAATGAAATTACTACCTGATAAATTTAAAAAAAAAATTGCATTAACATTACCTGATAGTAAAAATAATTTTTATTTAAATAATTCAAGAAAGCTCAAACGTTTATTAGAAAGTTACCATAGTGATTTTAAAAAGATGCAAATAAACTTATTGGATCAGATTAGTAAAGAAGATTTTAATGAATTATTTGGAATTAAAAAAAAAGGTCCTCCAAATAAATTATTTAAAAATACTGATACATTTGATGATCCTCTAAATAATGTTTTAGCTAGAGATTTTTGTTTTTCATTGTTAGGAGATATGCTGGTTAAGTTAGATAGAAATTCTATGGCTAATAGTTTAGAATTAAGATCACCTTTTCTAGATAAAGACTTAGTTGAAAAAAGCTTTAACATTCCTGGAAAAAATAAAGTAGGATTTTTTAAGGGAAAAAAAATATTAAAAGAATGTTATGAAGGTTATATTCCCAAATGGTATTTTAATTTACCTAAAAAAGGTTTTGAAGTTCCTCTACAAAGGTGGTTAAAAACAGATTTAAAATATTTAGTAAATAAATCAACTGAAACTAAAGTTCTAGAAAGTTTAAATATAAAAAATAAAAATATTATTAATAATTGGAAAGAGGGTTTAATGAAAAATAATAAAGATAATTCTTGGAAAATATGGACATTAGTAGTTTACTCTCATTGGGCAAGAAAAACAAAATTAATATAAGTTGATAATAATGAAAAAAAAAAAAATATTATTTTTTGTTTCAGAGGATTGGTACTTTTTGTCGCATAGAATTCATTTAGCTAAATACTTAATAAAAAAAGGATATGAAGTAAGTGTTAGCTGTAAAGATACTGGTAAAATTGAGTTAATAACAAGTCAAGGAATAAGGTGTTATAATCTTAATATTAATAGAAAGTCTTTGTCATTATATAACTTTATTAGTGAAATATTATCTTTTAGAAAAATATTGAAAATAGCAAATGTTGACATAGTTCATTTTATTTCACTAAGACCAATTGCGGTTGGCATATTAGCTTCTTTTTTTATTAAAAAAAAATACTTTGCTACTTTTACCGGTATGGGTTTCTTATTTATTAAAAAAGGATTTTTGGCATTCTTTATAAAATATTTAATAATGAAGCTGATAAAGTTTTTCATAATTTCAAATAAATTAAAAATCATAGTGCAAAATCAGGATGATAAAAAACTTTTATTAACAAAGTTTAAAATCTATAAAGAAAATATTAATATTATTAGAGGCTCTGGCATTGATATTAATCATTATAATTATTCATATGAGAAAAAAAACAAGATTATTAAATTAGCGTATGCTGGTAGATTATTAGAAGATAAAGGTATTTTTTGGTTAATTGAATCATTTAAGGAAGCAAAAAAAATAATTAAGAATATTAATTTGCATATAGCAGGATCATTTGATAAAAATAACCCTACAAGTATTTCAAAATCATATTTCAAATACATAAAAGGTATTGACGGCATTTATTATCATGGGGATATAAAGGATATTAGAAACTTTTGGAAAGAGTCAAATATAGCTGTTTTACTAAGTAAAAGAGAAGGTTTGCCGATGAGTTTAATGGAGGCCGCATCTATAGGTAGAGCTATTATTTCTACAAATGTTACAGGCAGTAAAGAAATAGCAATTAACGGCTATAATGCCATCACAGTTGACCCAGGAGACATAATCGCAGCAAAGGAAGCAATAATTAAGTTATCTAAAAGTAAAAAGTTAAGAAAAGAGTATGGCTTAAATAGTAGAAAGTTGGTAAAAAGTGATTTGCAACTTGAGCATATATGTAATCAATACTATAAACTATATAATATATTTTAATTATGATTAATAAAGAATTAAAAATTTCTATAATAGGGCTAGGTTATGTTGGTCTACCACTTGCAATTGGTTTTTCAAAGAAATATCAGGTTACGGGGTATGATATAAATACCTCTAGGATTAGAGAGCTTAAAAATGCTATAGATAGAACTCATGAGATAAAAAGTAAGAAAGACTTAAAAAGTAAAAATCTTATTTTTAGTAATAATAGTTTAAGTATGGTTGGTTCAGATTTTTTTATCATTACTGTCCCAACACCTATAACTAAAAAAAATGAACCTGATTTATCAATTATTAAAAAGGCAGCTATAACAGTAGCAAAAGTTATTAAGAAAAAAGCTATAATAGTTTTAGAAAGTACTGTATACCCAGGTGTTACTGAAAACTTCTTAGTTCCCATAATAAAAAAAAACTCAGGATTAGAATATAAAAAAGATTTTTTTGTTGCATATAGTCCGGAAAGAATAAATCCAGGAGAAACTAAGTATAAGCTTACTAATATTAAAAAAGTAATTGGAGCAGATAATAATACAACCTTAAAAAAAGTGGGTAATATTTATAAGAGTATTATTAAAGCCGGTATTCATAAAGTTTCTAATATTAAAGTAGCTGAAGCATCAAAAGCAATAGAGAATGCTCAGAGAGATATAAATATAGCTTTTGTAAATGAGGTCATGATGCTTAGTAAAGCTTTAAAAATAAACTCTAATGAGGTGTTAGAGGCTGCCGCTACTAAGTGGAATTTTCTTAACTTTAAACCTGGCTTAGTAGGAGGACATTGTATAGGGGTAGATCCATACTATTTAGCAGAAGCAGGAAGAAAAGTTAATTATAAAACTGAGATTATACTTGCTGGCAGAAAGGTAAATGACAGTATACCAAACTATTTATTTAACTACATAAAAAAAAAATTAAAAAAAAAATCAAGAATTTTATTATTAGGATTATCCTTTAAAGAAAATGTAAGTGATATAAGAAATTCTAAGTCTGCAGAACTAGCCAATAAAATAAAAAAGGCAAATTTTATCTTAGATTGTTATGACCCAAATATTAATAGAAAAGAATTAAAAAAAGAGTATGGTATTTTTCTAAAAAAACCTTCAGGAAAGTATGATTGTATAATAGTTGCTGTTGCTCACAGTCAATTTGTTAAAATGAAAACAGAAGAGATTATAAGTATTCTTAAAACGAAATGTTTAATTATAGATATAAAAGGAATTTGGAATAAGAAAATGTTTTCTCATGAAACTGAATATTGGTGTTTGTAATGGAAATAACAAAAAGAAAAAAAAGCATCAAAAGTTTTTTTAATTCTTCTAACTTCAATAGGTTGAAGTGGTTAAACAAAGCCAAAACTTTTCATAAAGAAGATATAAAGTTTTTAAAGGAAATTATATCTGAAGGATCTAATGTTTTAGAGTTAGGTTGCGGTAATGGGCAGCTTCTTGCTTCTTTAAAGCCTAAACATGGAATAGGTATTGATTTTAGTAAGAAATTGATAAAAGAAGCAAAAGGAAAACATTCATCTTTAACTTTTATTGAAGCTGATATAGAAAGCTTGCCAGCAAATATAAAAAGAACAAAATTTGATTTTGTAATAGTATGCGATACTATTGGGTATTTAGAAGATGTGGAAGAGACACTTTCTAATCTACACCGTTTCTTTGATGAGGATACTAGATTAATAGTTTCTTATTACTCACCTTTATGGACGCCTTTATTAAACTTTGCATCACTTATTAGGTTAAAAATGCCTAATATTAATTCTACGCTACTTACTCCATCTGATATTTTTAATTTTTTAAAAGGGTCTAATTTTGAAACTGTTAGAATGGAAAGAAAAATTCTAGTTCCTTTTAGTCTCTTAGGTATTGAAAGAATAATAAATAGGTATTTAGCCTGTTTACCATTATTTTCAAACATTTGTTTAAGGCACTATAATATTTCTAGATCATTGAATGCTGTTAGGAGAAAGAATAAAAAATCAGCTAGCATAATTATACCTTGTAAAAATGAGCTGGGTAATATTAAAGAAGCTATTAATAGAATCCCAAAATTTACGGAAAAAATAGAAGTAATATTTGTAGAAGGTAATTCTAGTGATGGTACTTGGGAAGAAATATTAAAAGTAATTAATAATAATGATTTTAAAAAAAAAGGAATTTCAATAAGAGCTTTTAAACAACCAAGTTCAGGAAAAGCTGACGCAGTTTTTTTTGCTTTTGAAAAAGCTAAAAATGATATATTAATTATTTTAGATGGGGACTTAACCGTTAGTCCAGAGTCTTTAGTCAAATTCTGGAAAAAAATTTCTACTGGACAAGCAGAGTATGTAAATGGTTCAAGGTTAGTTTATCCTATGGATAATAATGCTATGAGATTTTTAAATTACCTAGCAAATAAAATTTTTTCAATATTGTTTACCTGGTTATTAGGACAAAGGTTTACAGATACTTTATGTGGAACTAAAGTTCTTAGTAAAAAAAATTATATGAGAATAAAGAGAAAAAATGAAGATTTAGGAAATTTTGATCCTTTTGGCGATTTTTTTATTATTTTTGGAGCATCAAGGCTTTGTTTAAAAATTACTGAAGTTCCTATAAGATATAAGGCAAGAGTATATGGAGAGACTCAAATCTCAAGGTTCTCTCACGGAATACTTTTAATTAGAATGCTAGTTTTTGCGTTTTTAATGATTAAAGCAATCTAATAATATTTATGAAAACATTAGTTTTATATGCTTTAAATTTTTTTGATTTTTTTTATAAAAAAAAATTATTAACCCATTTAAAAAAAGTTATGAAAGGTAATGATAATATTTTTTTTGATGTAGGGGCACATCGGGGAGAGACTGTTAAAATGATCGTAAATAACTTTAATGCAAAAGAAATTTTTGCTTTTGAACCTTTAAAATCTAATTTTAATAGGCTTAAAACAAACACCTCATCTATTAAAAAAAATAAAAATATTAAAGTTCAATATTTTAACTTTGCATTAGGGGTAAAAAAAGAAAGAAAAAACATTAAGGAGATGATAGAAACTTCATCTTCTACATTCAACCCAATTGATACAAAATCTAAATATTTTAAAAGAAAAGTTTTTCTTTTAGGAGGAATATTTAAAAAAAATATATATAAGGAGAGAGAAGTTTTAGTAGAGAAAGCTAAGGATGTAGTTATAAAATGTAATATAAAAAAAATTGACTTGCTTAAAATAGATACTGAAGGTTTTGAGTTTAATGTTATAAAAGGATTTCAAAAGGAATTAAAAAAAGTAAGAGTTATTCTATTTGAACATCATTATGACTTAATGATCAAAAAAGATTACAAATATCATGATATTAACAATTATTTACTTAATAATAATTTTAAACTTTTATTTAAGTTTAAAATGCCTTTCAGAAAAACTTTTGAATATCTTTACTTTAATGAAATAATTAAATGATATACAAAAATATAATTTTGATTTCATTGGCCTTTTCTATAAGGGCTATTTATATTTTTTTTCAAGATATAAAATCATTAGATGGTTTAATAGAAGATGAAATAATGTATTGGGTAAATTCGTTATCTTTTATAGAAACAGGAAAATTAAATGAAAACATAATAAATGAGAGAATGCCAGGAGTATTTTATTATTTTAAAGCATTAATTATTTTGGCTTCTAAAAACTTGCTATTTGTAATTTTAATACAAGCATTAATTGACTCATTAAGCTGTTTAATGCTTTATAAAATAACTGAATTAGTTTTGCCTAAATATAAAAAGATTGTTTTTGGTTTTGCTTCTTTATCGCCGTTAATGATCATTTTATCATCACAAATATTATCAGAGACTATTTTTTTATTTATCTTTATAATTTTTATTTACTTTTTATTGAAAGTTTTACTAACAGAAAAAAATATATATATAAATATAGCATTGGCAGGATTGTTTTTAGGGCTGTCATGTAATATTCGTTCTATTACATTTCCATTAATTTTTTTATCTATTATACCTTTACTTATAGTGCTATTAAATAAAAGAGTAAAAAATTTCAAATTATTTTTATTATCTAGTTTATTTTTAATTTTTGCTATAATGCCTATATATAATAGATTAAATAATAATTTTAAAAATCATGAAAGTTTTTCTTTAACGACTCAAACGGGAACTCATATGGCTTATTGGGTTACGCCTTTAATTTTATCTGAAACTAAAAATATTAATAGAAATGAAGCTTTAGAGATAGTTAATGAATACAAAAAAAAATATACTTTTAGTGAAGATGCTTTTCAAAATGACCTTAAATTAAGAAAAATTAGTTTTGAAATTCTGTCTGAAATAAATAAAATAGAATTAATATATTATTGGGTTCGTGGAATCGTTCTTAATTTAACAGCTCCATCAATATTAATTGATAAAAAATTGAGAACCCTGCCCCACCCATCTTATTATGAAGCCGGGAACCTTATGCTTTGGTTAAAAGCTTTAGTAAAAGATTCAAGTTATTACAATTATCTCTTTTTAATTTTAGTAGCCGCTATTACTTCTATTTATACTTTGCTATCTTTATTTATAGGGCCTATAATTGTTTATCAATTAAATAGGACTATATTTAGTTTAACATTATTGTACGTATTATATTTTATGTTTATTACGGGGCCCGTTTTATCGCCCAAATACATTTTTCCTATTTTGCCATGTATTTTCTTTTATCAAGGTATAACATTTTATGAATGTTATAAGTATCTAAGAAAATTTATTAAAATTTAAAAATTATTTTTTTTCATGAAATCATTTATGGTTTGTTTAAGGCCTTCTTTTATATGAATGCTAGGGGACCATCCTAAGTTTCTAATTTTAGTAATATCTAATCTTTTAAGTAATGTTCCATCTGGTATATCTGTATTAAAAATAAAACTACCTTTCCATCCTACTATACCTGATATTTCTTCAGCTAATTCAATTATTGAAATATCTTTTGAAGTACCTACATTTATTGGTTCGTCACTAGAATAGTTTTTAGTAAGAAAGCAAACAGCGTCAGCAAGGTCATGAACGTGTAAAAATTCTCTTTTTGGTTTTCCTGTTCCCCAAATTTCTACAAATTTATTTTTTTCAATTTTAGCCTTTGTTATTTTATTTATCAAAGCAGCCAATACATGAGAAGTTTGAGGGTTGTAATTATCATTATCTCCATAGAGGTTTGTGGGCATTACAGTTATAAAGTCTTTATCATGCTCTTTAAAATAATAACTGCATAGTTTTAAGCCAGCAATTTTTGCTAAAGCATAACCTTCATTAGTTTTTTCTAAAGGTTTTTTTAATAGTTCTTCTTCTTGAATAGGTTGACTTGCATCTCTTGGATAAATGCATGAAGATCCTAAAAAAACTAATTTTTCTACATTATTTTCAGCAGATGATTTTATAATATTATTTTGTATCATAAGATTATCATACAAAAAACTTGTCTGATTAGAGCTATTGGCTAATATGCCTCCTACTTTAGCAGCTGCTAATATTACGACATTTGGAGATTTCTCTTTTATCCAATTATTAGTCTTTTCTTGTTCAACTAAATTTAGTTCGGTTTTCTCAACTGTTTGGATAAGGCAGTTTTCTTTTCTTAATCTCTTTACTAATGATTTCCCAACCATACCATTATGTCCTGCAACCCAAACCTTTTTTCCTTTAAGTTCAAATTTATAATTTTTTTTTTCCATCTATTTAATTGATTCTATATCTTTTTTAACCATTTCAGATATCATTTCTCTAAAAGTAATTTTAGGTAGCCAATTAAGTATTTCTTTAGCCTTAGTTGCATCACCTTCAAGATAATCTACTTCAGTTGGTCTAAAATATCTTTTATCTATCTCAATTAACACCTTTTCATTGTCTTTATTTATACCAACTTCTTTTATTCCTTTACCTTTCCAAGAAATAGTAATACCTACTTCTTTAAAAGCTATTTCACAAAACTCTCTTACTGTATAACTCTTACCTGTCGCTAATACGAAGTCTTCGGGTGTATTATGCTGTAAAATTTTCCACATACCTTCAACGTAGTCTTTGGCATGTCCCCAATCTCTTCGAGCATCTAAATTTCCTAGCCATAACTTATCTTGTTTTCCTTTTAAAATATAGGCTACAGCACGAGTTATTTTTCTAGTAACAAATGTCTCTCCTCTTAGAGGGCTTTCATGGTTGAATAAAATCCCATTAGCTGCAAATATACCATATGCTTCTCTATAGTTAACCGTAACCCAGTATGAATAAAGCTTTGCTGCTGCGTAAGGGCTTCTTGGTTGGAAAATAGTTTTTTCATTCTGAGGAGGAGGGGACTTACCAAACATTTCTGAGGTTGATGCTTGATAGAACCTAACTTTATTTTCCAAATTTAAAGTTCTTATTGCTTCAAGGAGCCTAATTGTTCCTAAGGCATCTGAGTTAGCAGTATATTCTGGAGTTTCAAAGCTTACTTTTACATGGCTTTGTGCTCCTAAATTATATATCTCATTTGGCTGAATTTTTTGAATAATTCTTATTAAATTAGATGCATCAGTTAAATCACCATAATGCAATATGAAACTAGGTTTATTCTCGTGTGGATCAACGTAAATATTCTCTAATCTCCCTGTATTAAAAGAGGAGGAGCGTCTTTTTATGCCATGAACTTCATAGTTTTTTTCTAGTAAAAACCTAGATAAATATGCTCCGTCTTGACCTGTGACTCCTGTAATAAGTGCTTTTTTTTTTGTCAATGAACTTTTCCTTAATTAATATATAATAATAACTTAAAATAAAAGTATTAACATTAAAAAGTTACTGTAATGAACATGTTTAGTATAAATTTTAACCTAATAATTAAAACAATATTCGCAATTATAGCATCATGGGTTATAATTTCAGCAACGCCATATTTTAGACTAAACGGTCCTCAACCACAGGTAGACACACAAGTTATTTTTTTACATGGGATGTGTGGTATATTTTATTTCTATCAAGCCATTAGGTTTAGTATTGACAGATATGAGTTAAACAAATTATTTCAACCCTTAATTTTTTTTCCTTTTTTAATTGGCTTTATAGGGATAATAGCTAGCCTATTTTCTAAAAATTTTAACACATCTATGTTTGGTTCTGCTCAAATAGGTCAAGGTGTATTTTGGTACTTTGATTTAGCTGTAATGATACTTCTTTTTGCAAACTTAAGTTCAAATATAAAAGTTAGATGGATTATGTTTATTAATCTTTTTATTCTAACATCTGTTGTCTCTATTTTTACTATTTTCCCTTCATGGAAAGGAATACCTCTAGAGTTTTATTATTTTACTGATTATTTGTGTTTTTATGGAGTGTTAACCTATATAGTTTTTACTACTTTAACTAAAAATTTTTATTTTCAAATTTTAGGTTTTTTACTTTTAGGTTATTATTTTACGTTTCTTGATAATAATGCAGCTACAATATGTTGGATTACAACTTTTCTAGTAGGATTTTTTTATTTAACGCTTAAGGTCTTAAATAAATATATAAACACGAAATTTATAATCAAATTCCTTTATTCAGATTATATTTTTACCTTTGTTATATTTCTTTTTAGCGCTTTAGTTTTATTTAGCTCCTTATATTTTTGGTCTACTAATTACAGGTTGCCGCTGGACGTAAAGTTTACAATATTAGAACCAATTGTAGTAAGAGGAAAAATAATTGAGAATAGTTTGGCAGGTTTAGATAGCTTTAAAAATATTCTCATAGGTAATGGATGGGGTATGATCCCAGACTTGCTATTAGAAAATATGAGTTCTTGGCAATATGATCAGTTAAGACTAGGGCTTAATCTACACTTTCATTCACATAACGAATTGGCTGAACATTTTGTGGCATTAGGGTTAATAGGAGGAATTACTTTTCTAGCATATATTTTTTTTATTATTAGAGAGGCAGGTAGAATAAGTTTTTCTTCTAAACTTGGCTGGCTTCTATTTTTTAAAATTAATTGTTTTTGGTTTTTATGGACAGGAACTCTCACAGTATTTGCTATTGCTATAAGTTCTGTAATATATCTGAAGTCAAGTTCGCATAAATATTTAACTAATATATTAAAAAATAGAATTATGTATCAAATAATTTCAAGTTGTATTTCATTATTGATAGGTAGTTCATTGATTTATGCTTCTTATAAATCTTATGCAATAGTAAAAATGAATCCATTGGTCTCCTATGGAAATATTTACGATTATGCTGAAAAAAATATAAACTTATCAAAAAAATGTTTGCCATTTTATGACGATGGCAATAGGTCAGGCTTCCTTTTAGAGAGATTTTTGGCATCATATGGAGCCCATGTTATGTGGATAGAAGAAGACAAAAGTTTTAAATCTTTAATGGTCTTACAAGAACTGCAGTGTAAAGCAAACGATATATTGAGATCTGATAAAGGTAGTGCTCTCCTATTAAGTGTAGCCCTAAAGGTAGATGCTGATTATTATTATAAATTGGGGAACACTGAACAAGGAGTTTCTTATTTTTTAAAATTTTATGATGATTGGTATATGAAGGCAAAATTAATGTCAAAAAATTTAAAAAAAAGAGGGGATTTACTATCTCCTTATCTATCATATGCCATTAATAATGGTAAGAGTAAAGATGCCGTTGAGGTTTGTGATACTCAACCTGAAGGAATTGAAGCCTTCTGTTCCTTAGTGAGAGCATATGAATTGTTAGAAAGAAAAAATTTAAATAAAAATGATATTAGAGAAAGTATTAAATTAATTAAAGATTCTATAGATAAAGGAATTTTTAATGAGTTAGTCCCCCAATTTTGGTGGGAAGGAAATCAACATATTGAAGATCTTGCTTTCTATGGTATTAAGGGAATTCCGCTAGCTCCTGACATTTTATTTTTAATTTCAGACGAAGAAAAGAAGAAACTAGAAGATATGTTAAATTATTTTGAAAATTAAAAAAAATTTGTATTTAGAATTAAACATGATAACAGTTTTGGGCAAAATTAAATTATTTTAAAGATACAGTTAAAATAAAGCATTATTAATTATTTTTAGTTTATAAAAAGGCTTGTCTTCCTAATCATCCCATAAAAATTATAAATAAAATCTAATTTGTTGCATAATTGCAACATTTTATTTTTTTTTAATTATATCAAAAAAAAGAGTGTAATTTTGTGTGACGTTCTATATACTCGTGTTAGTTGTTTAAACAATACGTAGGAGATTTATAATGATTTTAATTAGAAACGCTTTATTGCTGTGTTTATTTGCTTTTAGCACCATAGCAATACAGTTCAAGGCAAACGCTGCTGCCAGTTTATACGGAGTAAGTTGTACAAATACTTCTTATGGAACGCAGTTAGGCGGAAGATATCTTGAACTAAACCCTTTAACAACAAATACCAATGACCAGTTTGCTACATATGGTATGTATACTAGTACAGACTGTGTTTACGGTGGTGCGGGATTAACCAATAGTTCTGCATTAGTTGGTGGAGAAATAGCTAGAGCAGCTGCTAATGCAGTTGTAGGAGCTGTTACAAGTAGACTTTCTTCAGCTATGAACATGGATGCAGATACTGCAGCGCACATGTCTTATAGTTCTAGTGGAGATGGAATAGGTATGGCTGCTAACCATATAATTGGTGGCATGAGTATTTGGACTTCATTTACAAGTTCTAGTTTTGAAAATGATCAGACTTTTACTCAATTTTCCACAGACTCTAATGCTTATGACGCTAACGCAAGTGCATTTACTGTTGGTGTTGATAAAAAAATTGGAAACGTGTTAGTTGGTCTATCTGTTACAACTTTTGACAGTGACATTGATACAAAAGCTAACGGTGGAAAAATAGAAACTACTGGTGAGACTTATGGTATATATGCAGGTCTAAATACAGGTATACTTACCATTTCTGCTGGAGGTGGTTTAGGTGAATATGACGTAGATACTGAAAGAAGAGACATGGGAACCGGAGCAGTAGATATTACTGCCAAAGACGTTACTGCGGATGTTCAGTATTACTTCGTTTCCTTATCAGGTACTATTAATAGAGGAAAGCTAAGTATTTCACCTAGAGTAGGTTATAGAAACTTTGATTTCGATATGCCAGCTTTCACAGATGTAGCACCAGATAACAACTCACCGGCAGCAACTAATACTTTGGGAGCATATGATGCGACCAGAGCTGATATATCAATCGGTGGTAAAACATATAGTTCAGATATGACTGAAGCTGGAGTAAGTATAGCTTTAGCGACTGGTACAAAATTAGTGCCTTACATAGACTTAGCTTATGTAAATGAAGATACTACAAAAGCTGCATATAATACTGAGTTAAGCACAGATGGAGTAGCAGAACTTAACGCAAGTGCTCCTGATGGTTATATGACTTATGGAGGAGGTTTATTATTAAATCTTTCTTCAAAAGCTAGCGGGTATCTGTCTATACAGGAGACAGCAGTTCGTGACGATTTTAGCGAAACGGTTATCTCAGGAAGTCTTAGATTAAAGTTCTAAAACTTTCCCTATAGAGTATTAAACCCTTCCTAATTATTTAGGAAGGGTTTTTTTTTAGTCTAAAGATTTTACCTTTGATTTTTGTACAATTAATATAGTAGCCAAAGGAACAAACATAGTTATAATTAAAATACTTATAAGTAAGTTATCCAAATCAGAATAATTTGCTTTTTCAATTACTTTTCCAATCTCCTTATCTACTACCTCTCTTTTAATTATAAAAACTTTATTTAAATAACTTGTTAAGAGTTCTTTTGCTGAAAGCGCTAAATTAGTGAAAGAAGCAAATACAGCAAAAAAAGTAGCCTTATATTTTGAGGGAGCATTTTTAGCTATCCAAGCCAATAGGGGTATCATTGCAACTTGAGATAGAGGTGATTCAGCAGCAGTATTTAATATAGCTATAAACCTCGCATCAACTATGCCTCCTGTAATAGATGAAGTATAATTATGAAAATTATAGTACATTAAAATACTTGGAAGATACAATATGGCAGAAAGTACGGTAAGTATTGCAAATAATTTAGCAATAGAGGAGTTTACCATAAAATTTTTGAAAATAAGCATTCCTAGCAAAGTTATTGCTGCAGATATTGTAGATAAAAGCGCAAAAAAACTTTGATCAAACCCTAGAATATCAATTTCAAACCAATTTAAACCTGCTCCAGGAGAAGGCATAGATCTAAACGTAAAAATAATAATAGCCGTTCCAATAATGGTTCTTTGTTGTAACTTACTCATAGTTTTAATAAGTAGTCTAATAATAATGGCAATCAAAATTAGTGAGGATAATAATATAATTTCTTTTGAAAGTCTAAAGTTTAGAGAGCCTAAAATTAAAGTAAAAATTACAAAAAAACAACTTCCAATAAATATTTGGTAGTCTAGTTTTTCTAGTTTAAAGGAAGGTGTCTTTAAATCTCTATTCTTCTTTAATTTTGATAATATAACTCCAGAAATAGATAATATAGGTATGATCATCCCAATTAAATAAACTCTAGAATATAATAAATTAAGATTATCTGATAAGTTGATGTCTTTAAATAAATATAGGTTTATTAGCCCAACTATAAGTGAGCCAAATATAATCGCAAACCTTCCATAAAGTTGAACAATTGTATGTTCAGATTTATTTAAGTTATTTGAAGTTATTTTTTTAAATGATTCTTTTTTAAAATCAGGATCTACTGCTTCTACTGTCATAGCATCAGCAACTACATCCTGTAAAACATAACCAACAGGTGAAATAATAGCGCTAATTATAAACCAAGTTTCTGCTTTATAAATACCAATCATAAATTCAGTATTTATAAGTAGGAAATACATTATTAGAAGGCTAAGCGTAATTAAAAATGCTCCAAAGTACACGAAGAAATGTTTTTGATTCCAGTACTTATCTATTAAGAAGCCAACAGGCATCTTAAGCGCCCAAGGAATACCTGCCCAAAATGCAATAGAAGCAATCAAAGATGCAGATAAATTTAAATAGTCCTTAAGAAAAAATATTCCTACTACACTTGTGATACCAGATATACCAGCTGATGCATAAATTAAAAGAGGAGGAATATAAGAC
>MDSW01168698.1_pt1 | contig 41272 bp, 42 predicted proteins | sample 811171 | NCBI WGS metagenome assembly MDSW01 (sample SAMN05326641, study PRJNA326480) | marine metagenome | isolation source: seawater | place: Atlantic Ocean: North West | collected 2012
AAGAAACCCGACACATCGAGGACGCCCGCAACCGACACATCGAGGACGCCCGCAACCGACACAGCGAGTCCGGGTTTCACCGCGCTCGAAAAAGCGATCCGCAAGCACTACCAGGAACTGCCCGAGAGCGAACGACGCATCGCCGATTTGATCCTCGAATTTCCGGGGGAAGTCGCCGCCTATACCGCAACGGAACTCGCCAAACTCTCGAACGGATCGAAAGCCGCCGTCACCCGGCTGATCCAGCGGTTGGGATATTCGAACTACGATGAGGCGCGGCGCACCGCGCGCGATGCGCAGGCGTGGGGCTCGCCGGTTTATCTGATGGCCAAAAAGCCGGAGCCATCGAACTTCGCGGCGCGCGTGCAATCGCATATCGAACAGGATACCCAGAACATCAACGTTACCCTGCAGTCTCTCAGGCCGGACACGGTGCGTGCCATCGTCAAGGCGATCTGCAAGGCGAAGCGGGTGTTCTGCCTGGGTTGGCGCAATAGTTACTTCCTTGCCGGCTACCTTCAGTGGCAGATCATCCAGGTGCGTCCGGATGTGATCCTGTTACCGGCTGCCGGCAACACGCTCGCCGAAAACGTTGCGGCGATGAACAAGGACGACATTCTGATCTGCGTCGGCATGCGACGGCGCGTGCCGCAGATGAACACCGTGATGGCCCAGGCCAACGCCAACGGGGCGAAGGTGCTTTACGTCACCGACCGCACCGCACCGCCCGTTGCCAGCGCCACGTGGACCATCCCGTGCGCGGTGCGCGGCACCGACCCGCTGGACCGCTACGGGGCGGTTCTGTCGCTGTTCCATTTCCTCAGCATCGCGGTGTTCGAAGAAATGGCGGAGCGTGGCCGCGATCATCTTCAGACCATCGAACGGCTCCACGATGAGCTTGGGGAACTTCAATAAGTAGCGGGCTGAACGCCCGCGATCGAACAACGAGGACAGGAACGTGAACGACACTTCGTATTACACCCCCAAAGGCGGCCTGCCCGGCCCGACGAACCTGATGACCGGCCGTGCCGTGTTCACGACGGCCTATGCCGTGATCCCCAAGGGTGTCATGGCCGATATCGTCACCAGCAAGCTGCCGTTCTGGACGGATACGCGTTTGTGGGTTCTCTCCAAACCGTTGTCCGGTTTCGCGGAGACCTTTTCCCAATATATTGTCGAAGTTTCACCGGGCGGCGGCAGCGAGAAGCCGGAGACCGAACCGGGGACCGAGGCCGTGCTGTTCGTGACCGACGGTGAACTGACCCTGACCCTCGATAATGAAACGCACACGATGACGTCTGGGGGCTACGCGTATATCTCTTGCGATGCCGACTGGACCGTAAAGAACAACAGCGGCGCGACCGTCAGTTTCCACTGGATCCGCAAGGCGTACGAGAAAGTCGACGGCCTCGACACACCCGACAGCTTCGTCACCAACGAAAACGATCACGCCCCCCAGGTCATGCCCGACGACCACACCGGCTGGATGACGACGCGCTTCGTCGACGGCGCCGACATGCGCCACGACATGCACGTCAACATCGTGACGTTCAAGCCGGGAAGCGCGATCCCGTTCAAGGAAACCCACGTGATGGAGCACGGGCTTTACGTGCTGCAGGGCAAGGCCGTGTATCACCTCAATCAGGACTGGGTGGAGGTCGAGGCCGGCGATTACATGTGGCTTCGCGCGTTTTGCCCGCAGGCCTGCTACGCCGGCGGGCCCGAACTGTTCCGCTACCTTCTTTACAAGAACGTCAACCGTCACATGAAGCTGGCGCCCGCGGGATGAGCGAGAGATCCGTTACGGCCGTGGCGCTGACGGCGGACGCGTTCCGTCCCTTCGGCGATGTGATCGCACCCTTGGGCGACGCGGATATGATGATCAACGACGGCCGCTGCGAACGCTTTCACGATCTCGCGCGCCTGACCTTCGACGGCGGCGAAGCTGGAATAAGCTTGTTTCGAACCGACGCCATATCGCTGCCCTTTACGATGGATCTGATGGAGCGCCACCCGCTGGGCTCGCAGGCATTCATACCGATGTCCGCGCAGCCGTTCCTGGTCGTGGTTGCGCCCGACGACGCCGGCAGACCCGGGACGCCGCACGCTTTCATCACCAACGCCGGGCAGGGGGTCAATTACCTCAACAATGTCTGGCACGCGCCGCTTCTGGCGCTGGAGGACGGCGCCGTCTTCGCGGTCGTCGATCGCATTGGCGGCGGCGGCAACCTGGAAGAGTTCCGGTTGGCGACGCCGGTCACGGTCTTGGCGGACGTATAAACCTGAAAAGTTGGTGCGCCCGGCAGGATTTGAACCTGCGACCCCAGGATTAGGAATCCTGTGCTCTATCCAACTGAGCTACGAGCGCTTGTTCGACTGACTACACCAGCGCCCTTCGCTTGGCAATCTTGTGGCTTAAGCCGGCCCGGCCTTGGAGCTACGGTGCTTTTCGAACCAATGGTCCGCATAGCGTTCGTCGTTGAACGGCGCGACTTCGCGGTAACCGGCGCGGAGGTACATTTCCTGTGCCTCCTTTAACGCCTTGTTGGTCTCGAGCCGGATCGTATGGAGACCGAGCTTCGCCGCTTCATCCTCCAATGCGTCCAGCATGCGCCGGCCGAGCCCGATCCCGCGGACGTCGGGCGCAACCCACATCCGGCGTATATGCGCAATGCCGCCCGGTTCGGCAAGCAACGCCCCGCACCCGACAGGCTTTCCATCCAGCCTGGCCATCAGGAATATGCCTTTGGGCGGCGTCATGTCCTCGACCCCGGTCGCGAGGCCAAGAGCCGGATCGAACCCATCGTCAAAACGTGCCGCGATTTCCGTGAAGTAATTCTTCAGGCATGTCTGCGCATCAGCCCCGGCGGCAGATTCGGGGCCGATCCGGATCGCGAAGGCGCGCATTAGTTTTTCGACGTCATTCATCGCGGCGACGAGGCGGGTGCGCTCCGCCGGCGTCAATGGCGCCAAGACTTCTGCGGCAAAGGTATCCCCGGCGCGGTCGACGTCGGCGTATACCACGCGCCCGGCGTCGGTCAGCCGCGCCACCCGCACGCGTCCGTCTGCATCGGACGGCTTGGTCCGGATCAAGCCCTGACGCTCCAACCCGCGCAACAGGCGGCTCACATAGCCGGAGTCGAGCCCCATCCGTGCCCGCAGATCGCGGATCTCGGCGCCATCGGGTCCGATCTCATATAACAAACGGGCCTCGCCAAACGGTCGCCCTAGATCCAGAAAGCTATCGTCCAGCGTTCCCATCCGGAGCGTAATGGCACGGTTGAACCGCCGAATTTGATCGATGTGCGTCTTCATAATTATCTGACTTAAGTCAGATAAATTTCCTTGGCAACAATAAATCACGATAGCCTGGGCGCATGCGGCCCCACGCTGTTGCACTGATAACGGATAACCGAATGAACGAAGTAAGGAGTCAGTTCCCGAACAACGTGGTCGGGATGGAGACGTTGACCATCAACGATTCCGTCCCCGGATTGGTGTCACCGAGGCTGGCGTTCGAACTGTGTGAGAACGAGAGACCGAGCCGTGACTTGTCAGGGAAGCGGTAAGCGACCTCAAGCCGAGAGCGGAACTCAAGCCCGTAACCGAGATCGAGATCGCTGGTGGCGCCGCGCCACCACGTCGGCGCGAATGAGGGCTGGATGATCCAGTTGTCGCCGACCTGCAGGTCGATCAACACCCCGGCACCAACGAAACTCATGCCGTTGGTGACGTACGCAGCGTGCGCAAACGGTTTGAAGATCCACAGATCGACGTTGGAACGGTATTCGAGCGAGAGCTCCGCCGCTTCGTCCTTCTGCCGGTTGATGTCGAAATATCCGGCCGAGAAAGTGAGATACGCCGGATCTTTGGCAATCTTGAAACCGTCAGCCAGCACCGGCTGCGCCACCATAACCAGAATGGCCAGGGAAAGCCCCCGCAATATACCCGCCATAACCGATTCCCCTCTGAAATCCCCGCTCGCACTTTACTGTCAGGGTTTGAGGCGGTCAATTGTGCTGCCGGAAGATGGTTAACGGCAAACAGGCTTATTATAAGCGGTCTTTCATGGACTCCGTAGCACGGACAAGCTGCGATCGGATACCCGGCTCCATCGCCGAATGGCCCGCGTCCGGCACGATCCGATAATCGATCTCGGGCCAGGCCCGGACCAACGCATCTGCGGTGCGGATCGGACATACCATATCGTAGCGCCCCTGCACCACGGCGCACGGCAGATGGCGAAGCCCGGCGACGCCGTCGAGTATTTCCGTGTCGCCGATGAAAACCTCGTTGATAAAGAAGTGCGCCTCGATCCGGGCCAAAGACAGAGCGCCACTGGACGCTTGCGGCGGCGCCTCGCTTGGGCTCGCGAGCAGGTTGGAGCATGATGTCTCGTAGCCCGCCCAATAGGCAGCGGCAGGCATGTGTATTTCAGGTGACGGATCGATCAGACGGGTGTGATACGCGCTCAGGAGATCGTTCTGCTCCGATGCCGGAATGTATTCCGCAAAACGCCGCCAGGCCTCCGGAAATACCGCGTGCATGCCGTAAAGAAACCAGTCGAGTTCGCTACTGCTGCCGAGGAAGATTCCCCTGAGGACCAGGCCCCGGCAATGCTCGGCGTGGCGGAGCGCGTAGACCAGCGCCAGCGTCGAGCCCCAGGATCCGCCGAACACCAGCCAGTTCTCGATGTTCAGATGCGCGCGAAGTTTTTCCGTATCCGCAACGAGATCGTCCGTCGTGTTGTTTTCGATCGATGCGAAAGGCCGCGAACGCCCGGCACCCCGCTGATCGAATACGACGATGCGGTAATGGTCCGGGTCGAAAAACCGCCGGTGCGCCGGGTTCGATCCGGCGCCGGGGCCACCGTGCAGGAACACGACGGGCACGCCCTGCGGGTTGCCCGATTGTTCGTAATAAAGCCGGTGACCGTCGCCGACATCGAGCATGCCGCGGTCGTAGGGTTCGATCTTCGGGTAAAGATCCATATGACGGGGTGCTGTATCCATATCGCTACCTTAGCAACCGGTGCCGCGGGGGGAAAAGACTCAACGTACCTTCGCAGCGGAAAAACGACCGACCCGGATCGCTTCCGTGATGTCGATATATTCGGGATCGCCGGGTTCAAGCACACCGTGGCGCACGGCGAAATCGATGATCACCAGCGCCGCGTTGAACTTGAAATCTTCGGTTTCCCGAATGCGGTCGACGACATCTTCGATGGGCCAAAGATAAAATGCATCCACTTCGCCGTCCGTCGGCGTCGGCTCGAAAGTCTCGGGAAGCTCAAGGTCATAATTGAAAAGCACGTCATGGCGCAGCCCTTCATCGCGCTCCGTTATATAGGAGACGGTGCCGACCGGCCACGCGCGCCGGGCAAGGTCGGCGGGCATCCCCGCCTCTTCAGCGCATTCCTTCATCAGATTGTCCCAGACCGACAGTCCGACCGGCTGCCCGCCAGCAACGACCTGGTCGAGCTTGCCGGGCCCGGTCGGTTTCTTCATCGATCGCTTACCGACCCACATGTGAAGGCTGCCATTCTTCATGACGTAGCCGTTCAGATGCACGCCGTAGCCCATGGTGCCGAAGCGGGGCACGGTGGCGCGTTCGACGGTCAGAAGCGGTGCTGCGTAGAAGCTCTCCGACACCGGATAATGCTCACCCCGCCAGCCGGGGAAAACACCGTCATCCCGCAGTCGCTCCAGCACATGGGCGACGGCCTCGGTGCGCGCTGCCGGATCGGTAAGATTGTCGGCAAGCGTGACCGCATCCGCCGTCACATCGAACACGTCATCGAAGGCGGAAAGCGTCTCAGCGAAAGCATGATCGACGCGGCCCAGCATCTTGCCCGCGACCATCAGCGGCCGATAGTTCTCCGGCGTAAAACGGGCGCAGGCATCAAGGCGTTCGATCAGGCTCACGTCGCGGCTCCGGATTGTCAGATGCTCTCGGCCATCCTCTTTTCCGATGTGAGGACGGTCTGCACCAGATACAACGCCCTGAGATCGTTGGCCAGCCGCCAGGCCGTCTCATCATCGGCGCCGGCCAGTTGCAGATCGACGTGCATCGCCTCGCCTTTATCGCCGGTGCGCATCGCATACACGTGCGACGGCGTCAGGCCGCGTTTGGTGAACGGTTCCAGGATGCGGCTCAGCGCATTGGGATCGCTCTGGGCGACGACGGAAAAACAGGCGGTGAAGGGTTCGGTTTGATGGGCCGGCTCGGCCAGCCCCGCTTGGGTGCTCATAACGTGTTCCTTTTCGTTGAGTGATCGGTGAAGCGCACAAAAACGCGTGCGTGTCCCGGCAACCTCAGAGGGTCACCGGGTCCGTAATTCGACCAATCACACCAAGCGAAAAGAATGTCGTCATGGCGCCGAGCATACGCCGTTTGTCGATAGAATCAAGGGGCGCAAGGGCGGCCGCGCTCAGCCGTTCGCGGCACGTTTGCGGCGGTCTTCCTTGGAGGGTTTGACATAGGCGCGCTCGCAGTGCGTCGCACAGTAAGGACGCCCCGGCGCCGCCTTGTCGCCGCAGAAATGGAAGTCGTCCGTCGCCGGATCGCCGGTCGGCCACACGCACATGCCGGGGCGAAGTTGCGCCATCGACACGACGTTGGTCTTTTTCTCCGGTTTGGGCTTGATCGGCGAGCCGCGTTTCGGCAAACCGAGACGGTGAACCTTACCGACCACCGCGTTCTTGGTGATCCCCATACGGGACCCGATCTCGCTGGTCGTCAGACCTTCGCTCCAAAGGGCGATCAGCGTCTTGATGTGCTCCGGTGTCCACTCGAAGGTCATGTCGGTCTCCTCGGCTTGCCTGGATCGGCAATGTGGTTGCATCCCCTGATCGCGACCGATTTTATGCTCAAATCGCGATTTCCGACACCATATTTTGTTTAAGCGAGCCTGGCAATCGCATGATGTGGATAACTACGCAATATTTTGGGGTTGACGTGTATTTTTCCCATTTCACATTTCGCAACTGCAAAATTCATGGAAGTGACCGGGTGCGCTCGTCTATAATTCCATCCCTTGGGAGAGAAGCGATCGGAGGATTTGATGGCGGACAATAAGAAGCCCGGACTGGACGACTGGCGCGCCGCGTCGGAAAAAGAACTGAAGGGCGAAAGTGTCGACAGCCTCAACTGGGAAACCCCTGAAGGCATCACGGTCAAGCCGCTCTATACCGCCGCCGACCTGGAAGGCCTTGAGCACGTCGATACACTGCCCGGCTTCGCGCCGTTCGTGCGCGGCCCGCGTGCCACCATGTACGCCAACCGTCCGTGGACGATCCGCCAGTACGCCGGCTTCTCGACCGCCGAGGAATCCAACAAGTTCTATCGCGAAAATCTTGCCGCCGGTCAGAAGGGGCTGAGCGTCGCGTTCGACCTCGCGACCCATAGGGGTTACGACAGCGATCACGCCCGCGTTGTCGGCGATGTCGGCAAGGCCGGTGTCGCCATCGACAGTGTCGAGGACATGAAGATCCTGTTCGACGGTATTCCGCTGGACGAGATGTCTGTCTCGATGACCATGAACGGCGCCGTGCTGCCGGTGCTGGCGGGCTACATCGTCGCCGCCGAAGAACAGGGCGTTTCCGCCGACAAGCTCTCGGGCACGATCCAGAACGACATCCTGAAAGAGTTCATGGTGCGGAACACTTATATATACCCGCCCGAACCCTCGATGCGCATTGTCGCCGATATTATCGGTTACACCGCCGAACACATGCCGCGTTTCAATTCGATCTCGATTTCCGGCTATCACATGCAGGAAGCGGGCGCGACCTGCGTGCAGGAGCTGGCCTACACGCTCGCCGACGGCGTCGAGTACGTGCGCGCCGCCATCGATAAAGGCCTCGACGTCGACAAGTTCGCGCCGCGCCTCTCGTTCTTCTTCTGCATCGGCATGAACTTCTTCATGGAAGTCGCCAAGCTGCGCGCCGCGCGTATCCTGTGGGCGGAACTTATGCAGGAGTTCGAGCCCAAGGATCCGCGCTCGAGCATGCTGCGCACCCACTGCCAGACGTCGGGCGTCTCGCTGACCGAGAAAGACGCCTATAATAACGTCATCCGCACGACGATTGAGGCGATGGCCGCGGTGCTGGGCGGCACCCAGTCCTTGCACACCAACGCGCTCGACGAGGCGATCGGCCTGCCGACCCGGTTCTCGGCCCGCATTGCGCGCAACACGCAGCTGATCATTTCCGAGGAAACCGGCATCCCCAACGTCATCGATCCCTTGGGCGGCAGCTATTACGTGGAGAGCCTGACCAACTCGATGGTCGTCGAAGCAAAGAAGCTGATCGACGAGGTCGAGGAAATGGGCGGCATGACCAAGGCCGTCGACGCGGGGCTCCCGAAGCTCCGGATCGAAGAAGCCGCGGCCCGCAAGCAGGCCCGCATCGACCGGGGCGAAGAAGTCGTCGTCGGCGTCAACAAGTACAAGCGTCCGGACGAGGACCCCATCGAGCTTTTGGATATCGACAACGCCAAGGTGCGGGAATCTCAGGTGACGCGCCTCAAGACCATCCGCAACACCCGCGACCAGGCCGCATGCGACGAAGCGCTCAAGGCGCTGACCCAGGCCGCCGAAAGCGGCGAAGGCAATCTGCTCGCGCTGGCCGTCGAAGCGACCCGCAAGCGCGCCACGGTCGGTGAAATCTCCGACGCGCTGGAAAGCGTCTATACCCGTTACCGCGCCGAGATCCGCTCGATCTCGGGCGTCTACGGCTCGGCCTATGACGAAGACGACGGGTTCAAGAAAATCCGCGACGACGTCGCCCAGTTCGCCGAGGCCGAAGGCCGCCGCCCGCGCATGCTGGTCGTCAAGATGGGCCAGGACGGCCACGACCGGGGTGCGAAGGTGATCGCCACCGCGTTCGCCGACATCGGTTTCGACGTCGACGTCGGCCCGCTGTTCCAGACGCCTGAAGAAGCCGCCCGCGAAGCCATCGAAAACGACGTGCATGTTATCGGCGTTTCGTCGCAGGCCGCCGGCCACAAGACGCTGGTGCCGGAACTGATCGACGAACTCAAGAAACAGGGCGCCGACGATATCATGGTCGTCTGCGGCGGCGTAATCCCGACGCAGGATTACGACTTCCTGTATTCGAAGGGCGTCTCGGCCATCTATGGCCCCGGCACCAACATCCCGACGGCGGCAGCGGAAATCCTGGAAACGCTGTCCAAAAAACCGCAGGCGGCGGAATAGTCCCCCAAAACGGCGATGGGCGCCCGAAAGCGCCCGTCCTAGATCGACGACGGATCGTTGGAGAGAAACAGCTCGCCCCCGTACCCGGCATCGCCCGGGATGCGCACCATCCGGCCCTTGGGTGTTTCGACGCTTTCGGGGCGGACGGTCACGACCGGCGTGTCGCGGACCGTCGCAATCGCGTCATCGACCGAGGCGAACGCGGCAAGCCGCTCGACGTTCAGCCGCGTCGCGAACACGAGCTTGTATCGGCCGTTCTTCGCATCGGAAAGCAGCGTCTCGGGCGATATCCATTCGGCCTGCGTCACCTCGCCGTCGTCGTGAAGGATCTCCTGATCGCCGTCATAGGGCGCGATAAAGAAGTGCGTATCGTAGCGCTTCTTGCGCAACGGCGGGGTGATCCAGTGCGCGAAGGGAATCAACAGATCCGTCGCGGGACGAAGCCGCTCGTCACGCAGCATATCGGCGAATGGCAGCTCTCCGGTCGAGACGGCAAGGCGGTACGTCTGCCGCAGCGCCCGCGCCCGCGCCTTCGACACCATCTCACCACCCGTGTCATCGTATGCTAGGACGATGCCGCATTCTTCGAACGTCTCGCGGATGGCGGCAAATCTGAACGCGTCATCGTCCGCTTCGGTACCGACATGATCGGACGCATCCACGCGCCCGCCCGGGAAAACCGCGGCACCGCCGGCGAACTCGACGGCTGTATGGCGCACGACCATCAGCGCCTGCAGCGGGCAGCGGGCGGTCCGCCGCAACAATACGAGCGTCGCGGCCGGACGTGGTTCGGGCGAATTTTCCGTTGCAGTTTCGGGTTTCATTTAAAGACGCCATCCACGGTTACCGGTCGAGATTAAGCGGTCACCGCACCCGGGACAAATCTTCCGGGCGGAAATTAAAACCCGCGCCAGACAGTCCAGAGCAACGCCGAGACGGTCATGATCACGGTCGGATAGAAGGTGAGCGCGAATCCGAAAGCGCGTGCACCGGCGCCACCGGCGTACCCGCGGGCGAAACAGATGCGCCCGATCACGAACAACATCACTGCAACGGGAAGAGCGCCCTGCGCGCCGAACGGCATAACGGATGCCCAGAACAAGTGGGCGAGAACGGCTATCACCGTCTGTTCCAAAGTATTCTGCAAGATCGCCTGATAAACGTGCGCACGGTCGGTCCCGGACGTCAGTCCGCTACCGTCGATATCCGCCGGCGTCATGAAACGATGCCGCGCAAGGTTGCCGATGGCAATGATCAAACAGATCAGCAAACCGCCATCCCACGTCAACGCCCAGACAAACGGCGATGTAATATCGGCAGGCGGCAGAAGAAACCCAGGCCCCATTACCGCAGCCCAGCCGAGCAAGACGATACTAAGTGCGAGCGCCGTCAACATGTTCACGAGAACGGATCGTTGCTTATCGTCTAACGGCATGGATTTCGGGCCTTCCGCCGTTGCGTGGTTCATCGCGAAGCATCCCGCAACAGGTGGTCCGCCGTCAATCTTGAGTTGCGTTCACGGCCGACGATACCCCTTGCGCCGGGACCGGCTCGGCCAGTGTCAGAAAGAACACCAGCGCCAGTCCGGTCCCGACGGCGAGCGGCACGCCGATCACCGCGCCCAGCCAGACCCGAAACCGCAACAACGCCTGAAGGCGTTGAATTTCAAGCTCGCGTTTATCCATGTCTTTTCCTCCTTGCACCTGCACCTGATATGAACGGGCCAGACCGGTTTTTAGACATCGAAGTCGGCATTGATGCGCACTGGCGTCGACGACCCCCGCCACGCCGTCATGCCGCGCGCGCGGGGATCGCGAACGCGTCCCGGTTCGGCGAGGCGAACCGGCTCCGCAAGCAGGCACCCGGCGACGGCGTCGAGTCCGTCATCGGGACCGTTACCGCCAGGCTGCCATTCCCGCATCTCGCGGATGAACGGGCTATCCCAAACGCGGCGGTGCGCACCCAGTTGTCCCGCCGCGAGAACGGCATCGAAAGCTTCCAGGATACGGTCCGTCTTATTGCGGCTGGACGCGTGTTCGATCACCGCCGCCGCCAGACCGGCGCGGCCAAGCTCGCGTCTGAACAGTCCGGGAAGAAATCGCCCGACGCCATTGGTCTCGATGGTGATGGCGGGCACGAAGTGGCGGCGCGCGAACGACACGGCCTGACGGCAAAGCTGTGTTGCCTCGTCGATCCGATCCGCGATCTCTGGCACGTGGGTCATATACTCGATCCCATGCAGCCAGTAGCCGCCGTCCTGATCGGTGTAGACCGCGGCAATCACGCTCGCGTCGCCGCGGCCGGGCCGGCCGAAACTCGGATCCCAGAAACATGACGCCGACACCAGCCGCCGCCCGCCCAGATGCAGGAGCGGCTCGCCGTTGGCTTCGCGATAGTCGAGTTCATCGCTGTATGACCGGATGCGATCCGGGTCGAGACGCGAGTCGAGCACATTGGTCGGCTGCAACATCATCTCGACGGCGAAGTTCGAGCGGTCGAAGTGCCCCTGCAGTACCGAAGCGGCATGGCCGAGGATTTCGCCAATCTTCTGAAGCGCCTCGTCGGGTGCCTCTTTGCCCGGCTTGAAGTCGAACCACTGATCCCAGGGCGGGGTCAGTTCCGACAACAGGCTCGCCGCCAACTGGTCGACGGCGTCGGTCGCGGTGCCGTCATAAAGCCGTGTGCCTTTCTTGGCGCCCGGCGCGGTGTCGGTGATCGCGGCTTCGCGTTGCGGGAGCGCATGTTCATAACATTCCCGCCAGTGCCCCGCCCAAGGGCTGCGCCGTTCCTTGGCACGGCGATAGCGCTCGATCAGCTTTTGCGGGTCGGGCAGGTGTTCTTTTACGGTCGGCGTCATGGTCAATCTCCAAGCTTATCCTTGAGCGGGCTTGCCGATGCGGCGGCCGCGACTGTGTCGTTGCGTTCCTCGAGCACGCCGCGGTCCGATGTGGCGATGGTGCCGGCACGGCCGCGGCGGCGGCGTTCGATGGCATCGAGGCGGCGCTGGCGGTCCTCTTCCGACGTGTCAGGCGGCGGCGGTGGCGGCGCCGGCGGCGGCGCGGAAGGCGATGAGAAAAATCCACCCATGGTCTGTCTCCTTTGCTGGGTTGCATGGTGCCGTTCGGGCACAAAAAAAGGCGCCCGGTCGGGAGCGCCTCGATATGAAAACACGGTCTGTCAGGGATGGGCCGAACGGGCCCGAAAATACGAAAGCCCCGGATTGCGGACACACTTGTCCCCGGGACTTGTCGCTAATTTAATAAATACCTATTGGAGAGTCAATAGTTTTTCTCTACTGATTAGTGTATCGAAGATTCAGCCCGATTTCGACAGCGCATCCGACATTCTACTCGTCGCGGGCTTTCGCATAGACAAACCGCATCGATGCAAGGACCTTTTCGTTCAATACGCGCGGAATGATGGCGGCGTATTCACGACCACTTGCATTCAGCCGTGCCGCATCGATCCCGAGTTCAACCAAGTGTGCGCGAACGGCAGCGGCGCGGTTTCCGCCGAGTTCCGCTTTTTCGATACTGGTCGGCGCCTCTTCGACATCCGCAAACCCGACCAGATCGATCGTTAAGTCAGGATGCTTTCGAAGCACCTCGGCCTGACGGAGAATGATCTCTCGCGCTTCGGGCGACAGGTCCGTCGAGTGCTGTTCGAAGTAGATTTGTGGCCCCAAATAAGGACTCGGTGGATCGAGCGGCATGCAGGGGAGATTAAAATCATACCCCTCTGGCGCCACAATAGGTGGGCATATGTCGCCGGCATTGGCACCATTGACGCTAAAAAATATCAGGATCGACGCCGCTACGAACATATAAGGCAAGCCTTACCCTCCACTATTGATAATTCAGTCATCATATTGAGTAACAAACCGTCTCGAGTTATGTGCGTGTGGGAGGCCTTACATGCTTTCCATTCTTCGGGTTCTCTCCGTCAAGTACAGGATTGCCATGCTGATCAACGAACGGGTCAGTATAAATATCGTCTTTAGGGTCGGGCTTTGGCAAAAACTGATCCTTCAGAACGGGCATATTCGGATCAATGCGTGGCGGACGGATTACAGGCGTGTTGCTGTTCGGGAATTTCGGCTTCCTCCCATCGTTTCCGGTGCCGGAAGAGAGTCTTTGATTCATCGATCTCTCAGTCTCACCGCCAGGCTTCATCACACCATCAGTCTTTAGTCTGTTTGCCCGTTGGTAAGATTTAATGCCATCGAACATCGATTCGTCTGGATATGGAGTGATGCCATAAGTAGGCGTGCTGTAATAGCCGAGCGTTCTCAACGCTCTCTTGGTTTGAATCGTGTCGACTTCATCAGCGCTCGCTTCCCGATCAATTCGGCCGGAAAGTTTAACGCGTTTAAACATCTGAATGTCCTTTCTCTTGTCCATATGAAAAGACCCCGCCGGTTTTTCGGCGGGGTCATCGCGCAGACACAAAAAAAAGCCCGGTCGGGGCGCCTCGTTACGAAAACACGGCCAGTCAGGGATGAGCCGAATGGGCCCGAAAACATGAAAGCCCTGGATTGCGGACAAACTTGTCCCCGGGACTTGTCGCTTATTTAAAATCACCTGTCAGGGATTCAATATATTTTTTTCTCTTTAAGATAGCATTTGGAATTAGGCTCTTCTCCGTCGATATGCGGATCAGTCCATTCTCATCCAGTGCTGCTCGAACTGGGTTCGGGTTTCGGCTTCGGTCATCCCCGGCTCCAACTTTTGATACGAAAATCGAAGAGCCTTTTTCGCAAACCCAATGCTTCTGGTCCCAATATGAAGGCCATAACCGGCAAAGATTGCTTGCATTACCGATCGCTTACGATCGTCCAAATCTCCAGATTCGTTCATACGGGCAATAACAAAACTGACCGTGTGTTTTACCTTCGATAAAATGACGCAAGTTGTTCCGTCAAATTGTTCACAAGCTGAAAGCACCTTGCCCTGCGGTGCATTTGAACCATCACCGAATAACAAGATGCCGTTGAACGATTCTGATATCGGCGGGCGTACCACAACAAACGATGGCAAGCCTTGTTCAGCAACCCAGTTCGAAAACTGTTCGACGATCAAATCAAATTCGGGTGTCTTTTCCGAAATCCCGGAGCTAATCCTCATCTTTAAACTGCTCTCCCGCTGAACAACCATACCTGAAGTCAACACAGTTGCCTTTAGCGACAGCCAGTCGTCTTCCAGGTTTCCTGCAGTCGCTTGCTGCGGTGCGCTACAAAGGAACAACAGAATAATCGCGATTATATGAAATCTCATTATAACTACTTCGTACTCGAGCCCTGAGATTCTCAATTTTCACTTTTCGAGCGTGCTCGGTCCAGCCTCTAAGAGGCCAGGCCGAGCAACACTACTAGCCTCTTGGCGGGTTGGTGCCGGACGACTGCAAAGTGTTGTCTTGCATCAGCCCCCTGTTCAATAATCCTGACATATAAGTCATCAATTTCACCATCATGCCGGGATCATCTTCATCGAGGCTATTGATCAATTCTTCGAGTTTAGCGATGTCGTCATCCGAGAGATCCTTTGACAGTTCCGCCGCGCTCTTCTCGGTAAGTCCAATACGCAACAGTTTCTCAGCCAGGCTTGTCTGTGAGGCAATAACGTTATCTTGTCCCTGTTGAGCCGAGCCATCTTGATTTGCAAACTCAGGCTTCTGTGAATCGCCACTACTACTTTTGCCGACGGGCCGGATCGTAACTTCTAACGGATCAACTATGGGACTAGCCGCTGCCCCTGAATCGCTCGACGGCTGTCCCCGGGGTTCATCAATTTGACCTTGTGAACGTTCCCCGTCTGGGAATGCATCTTCACCTGCTCCACCAATAAGCGTGCTTTTCACATGTCGTGCAGACGGATTCACTTCATCCTTTGGTGAGGACGGATTTCCGGCGTCGCGGGACTCGGGTTCTCGGCGCTCGCCTACATCTGTTGCCGCGATCTGCGCCAGCAGGCGGGCATTGGCGGGCGTAATGCCGCGTTTGGTTTTGTCCAGCAGTTCATCGGCCTGTGCGAAATCGGTATCGCGCACCTGTCTGATCAGGTCGCCGACCTCGTACACCGCCTTGTCGCCATCGGTATTGATGGCGTCGGTGGTAAAACGGTCGAGATCGCCGATACCCTTCCGTTTGCCGAGCGCGCGAGCGAGGCGCTGGTTGGCGCTCACGGCATCATCAGTAAGGGCGTAGGGCGGGTGGCCTTGACCCTTCCGACGCACAACCGAACCGGCATTCTTATCCATGCCCGTTTCCTCTCCCCGGCGCATGCCGGGGTCCAGGGCGGCCGCTGAAGTTGAATCTGGATCCCGGCCTTCGCCGGAATGAAGGGTGGTCCCTGACAGCGCGTTAATCACGCCGCCGGCGACCTTGGCCAGCGTGCGGATGGTCTCGCCGCCCGGATTGATCCGGCCGTCGACCTTGAGGCCGTGCTGCTTCTGGAACGCGCGCGTGGCTTCATTCGTGCGCTCGCCCCAGTAGCCGGTCGGACCGTCTGTCTTTTTCAGATTTAACGCGCCGGTCCGGCCCAGCATGGTCTCGACCTTAGCGACATCGCGGCGGTCGTTTTTGCCTTTCTCGCCCACAGGCCGCGACGGCTTCGACGCATCGCCCAGGTTGGCGAGTTCGGACTCCGGTTGCGCCTTGGGGGCCACACGCCCGAAAGGATCGCTCTCGTCGTCCTTGTTCAGGTCGTTACGCGGTTCGAGCGGGTTACGCCACATCATCGTCGTCTCCTTTTTCTACATATGAAAAGACCCCGCCGGTTTTTCGGCTGGGTGCCGTTCGGGCACAAAAAAAGGCGCCCGGTCGGGGCGCCTCGTTACGAAAACACGGTCTGTCAGGGAGGGGCCGAACGGGCCCGAAAATACGAAAGCCCCGGATTGCGGACACACTTGTCCCCGGGACTTATCGCTAATCTAAAATTCTATTCGCGAAGAGTCAACAGAAAATTCCCGTCATGGGTGTACGATTTGGTCACCCTTGGCGGTGGGGCTTCACGATGCCGCCAATTTATCCCACGGCGGTCCCGCCGACCGTCAACCCGTCGATCCGAAGCGTCGGCTGGCCGACGCCCACCGGCACGCCCTGGCCGTTCTTGCCGCAGGTCCCGATGCCGGGGTCCATCTCAAGATCATCGCCGACCATGCTTACCTTGGTCAGCACGTCAGGGCCGGAGCCGATCAGGGTCGCGCCCTTGACCGGTGTCGTCGCCTTACCGTTCTCGATCTTGTAGGCCTCGGTACACGTGAAGACGAACTTGCCGTTGGTGATATCGACCTGACCGCCGCCGAACGACGTGGCATAGAGCCCCTTGTCCACCGACGCGATGATCTCATCCGGGTTCTTGTCCCCCGGCAGCATGTAGGTGTTGGTCATGCGCGGCATCGGCATGTGCGCATAGGACTGCCGCCGCCCGTTGCCGGTCGATTGCTCGCCCATCAGATGCGCGTTCATGCGGTCCTGCATATAGCCCTTGAGGATTCCGTCCTCGATCAGCGTCGTGCAGCTCGACGGGGTGCCTTCGTCATCGATGGTGAGCGATCCGCGCCGGTCCTGAATCGTGCCGTCATCGACCACGGTGACGCCGGGCGACGCCACGCGCTCGCCGCGCAGCCCGGCGAACGCAGAGGTCTTCTTCCTATTGAAATCACCCTCAAGCCCGTGGCCGATGGCTTCGTGCAACAGGATTCCCGGCCAGCCGGCGCCGAGCACCACGACCATCTCGCCCGCCGGCGCCGGTTCGGCCCGCATGTTGACGCGCGCCTGGCGGAGCGCTTCGTCGACCGCCGGTTTCCAGGTTTCAGGCTTCATATACGTATCGAAATTGACGCGCCCGCCCATACCGTGCGAGCCCATTTCCATCCGCCCGTCTTTTTCGAGCACCACCTGCACATTGAGCCGGACCAGCGGCCGGATATCGGCGACACGCATCCCATCGGCGCGGATGATCTGCACCGCCTGCCATGAGCCCAGGACGCTCGCCGTCACCTGCTTCACCTCCGGATCGAGGGAGCGGGCGTAGGCATCCATCTCCGCCAGCAAATTCACCTTGTCCTCGAACGGCACCAAGGCCAATGGATTGTCGTCACCGTAAAGCGCCCGGTTGGTCTGCTTGAGCGGCACGGCCGCCGCGCCCGAATGCCCGCGGGTCACGGCCTGCACCGTATCGGATGCACGCAACAATGCGTCTTCGGACAACTCGGACGCATGCGCGTAACCCGTCGCCTCGCCCGAGACCGCGCGAAGACCGAAACCCTGGGCGGTGTCGAAGCTGGCGCTCTTGACCCGGCCGTCGTCGAACATGATCGATTCCGACTGGCGGTACTCCAGAAACAGCTCGCCATCGTCGGCGTCGTGCAATGCTTCGCCGGTGATCGCCTCGGCCTTTTCACGGCTGAGCGCACCTGCGGCGAAAAACAGGTCATCGGTCTGGGAAAGATCGGTCATTGGCTTGCCTTTGCGTTTCCGGTAAAGACGAGCAACATTTGTTGCGTCTTTCGTTAATATAGTAATGACAAGGCGCTATGACGAGGCGGAGTTCCAAAAATGGCCTTCGAAGAACACCCGTTACGGGCCGAACTGACGGCGGAGATGAACGCCCGCCCGCATGCCGTGATATCGGCGCCGGCGCAAATCTCGCACATCACCTGCGTCACCGGCGAGGAGAGCGGTGACGCAGACCGCGAGCATCTGAAAGCGCTCTGCCAATCGTTCAAAGTCTCGGCCCCGGCAGCATCAGCGTCCCAGTTCGACGCCGATTTCGGGCCGTTCAGACTGAAATGGGAACGGCACACGGAATTTTCCGCCTACACACTCATCAAGGAAGGCAGCTTCGACCAACCGTTCAAGGGTTTGCCCGTCGGCGAAGTGCCGTCGGATTGGTTGGACGCGCTGCCGGGGAAGGTATTGACGGCGCTCCATATCTCGATCGAGACGGGCGCAACACCGGAGCGTGAGGGCGCGGACCTTGCCGGCTTGTTCGATAACAATTCGATTGTCGGCGCCAACGTCGCCGACAAGCGCGCAACGTTGTGGACCGATTACCAGCTCCACACGGACGGCTTCCTGCGGTTCCTGATCCGCAACTGCGACATGAGCGCATCGTCCTTGGGACGACTGGTCAAGCGTGTCTGCGAGATGGAAACCTATCGCATGATGGCGATGCTGGCGTTGCCGCCGGCGCGCGAAGCCCGGCCGGTAATCGCGGATCTGGAACAGAACCTCTCCGACATTCTGCAGACCCTTGCCTTTAGCGACGGCACCGACGACGAACAGCGGCTTTTGGAGCAACTTTCGAAAGTCGCCGCCGAGACGGAGCGCACGTCCGCTTCGCTCAATTACCGGTTCAGCGCGTCCCGCGCCTATCAGGAACTGGTCGAACAACGCGCCGATGCGATGCGGGTCGAGCGTATCACCGGCGTGCAGCCGCTGACGGATTACATGATGACCCGGTTCGCACCGGCAATGGAAACCCGGGACAACCTGACGCGCCGGATCGAGACCCTGAGCCGCCGCGTCGCCCGTGCAAGCGACCTTTTGCGCACGCGCGTCGACGTCGCGCTGGAGGCGCAGAACCGCGACCTTCTGCAATCCATGGACCGGCGCGCCAAGTTACAGCTTCGCCTGCAGCAGACCGTCGAGGGGCTGTCGGTTGTCGCGGTTAGTTATTATCTTCTGGGTCTGCTAGGCTATATCGTCAAAGGTGTGCACGATACTTATGACTTTGGTTTCGATACCGATGTCGCGTTGATGGCACTGTTGATCCCTGTCGTCGCCCTGGTCTGGTGGGGCGTGCATCGGGTCAGGGATGCCGTGATGAATCCGCCGAAGTCGGACTGAGATCGCTCGCCGCCCGGGAAATGACCCGGAAAGGCCTTTTGCTATGCCATTCAGATACAAGGTCCTGCCTGAGCACAGACTTCTTTTCGGTGTGTTCCACGGGACATTGACGCCCGGCGAGTATTTGAACGGTATCGAAGAGTTGAGCCGAAACCCGGCATTCGAACCCGATTATGATCGCCTTGGTATTCTTCACGACGATCTCGATCTATCTCTGTTCGGCCTGAAGGAATTGCATGCGATCAGGGATCGGATGAGCACCGCCTATTACGGTAACCATCGTCCCGAAGATACAGAAAAGCGGTCGTACCGGATCGCCGCGGTGTCGAAGCCTTCGATCAACGAGACCATGCTCAAGCTCTATGCGGCAACATTGGCATCGAGCTTGGTGTCGACGGTATCGATGAAGATGTTTCCGAGACTCGACAAGGCGCTTGAATGGCTGGAACGGGACGAACTCGCCGCGCGGTTCGCCGAACCGGATTGGGTCGCGTTCATGGCATTCGATGCACGCTCAGGCTAGTTCGAACCTGACACAGGCCACCGGCGGCAGGCGGCAGTCCGGCGCCGTCCATATTTCGCCGCCGTCGGCGGAAATCCAGAGACCGCCGCTTGTCGATCCGAACGCGAGTTGCATGCCCGTTGCGTCCACATCGAGCGCATGACGGTAGACGAGATCATAGGCATGGCGCGCGGGAAGACCCCGATCGAGGACGTCGAAGGTTTTTCCGCCGTCTCGTGTTCTTGAAACCACCACCTTGGCGTCGACGGGGAACCGCTGCTCGTCCTTGATCGCGGGGACGAACCACGCGACATCGGGATCCTGCGGGTGGGCGACGACGGCGAACCCGAAACCGGACGGTTTGGCGTTTTCCAGCGGCGACCAGGTCATTCCATAGTCCGTGGAGCGGTAGATGCGCGAGTGATGCTGGCACCAGATGACTTCCGGATGTGCCTTGCAGTGTGCAATCTGATGAATGTCCTGCGCAATCGGGTCGTGCCGCTGGTCTGGCGGCATGTATTCGTTGTCGAACCCATCACCGATATTCGTCCAAGACACGCCGCCGTCCTCGGTCTGCCAGATGCCGGCGCACGACACGCCGATGGTCAGCTTGTCGGCGTTCTTGGGGTCAACCAGAACAGAACTCAGACCTGGCTGCTCTCCGCCGGCGACGCCCATCCATTTCCGTCTATCCGGCATCATCCATAAAGCATCGTTCAATGCCCACGTCGCACCGTTGTCGTCGGATCGGAACAAACCGCCCGGCATGGTTCCGGCCCAGAATGCACCATCCTCACCGGCCGGGTTGATGTTCCAGATGCGCCCGACCGACCAGGGATGTGGATCGTCATCGGCGTCATCAGGTTTTTTAGGAAACGTGGGAACCTGCATTTCCTGCCATTCACCATCTCCCTCCCGCCGCCAGAGCTTCGGGCCGAAATGGCCAAGATCGAGTGCGGCCAACGTCGTCTGACCATCCGAATAAACCGCCGACACCGGTTCGCCGAGGAACTTCGTCTCAGCGATATCCCAGCCGCCGTTCTTTCGGACCAGAATGAAAAGCCCCTTGCGGGTGCCGACATACAGCTTGCTTGCCACGTCAACCTTCCTTGTCACCTTGTCAGCCCCCGGAGAGGGCCTGAAAAATATGAATTTCGCTCTTGTCGTTAAGCATGACCGAGAGGTTCGTCCGGTCTCTTACCTGCATGCCGTCGATAAACACCGCAACGTGCCGGCGGATCGCGCCCTGATCATCCAGGATATAGCCCTTCAATTGCGGATGGTCGGAGAACACATTTCCGAGTACCGCGTTGAGCGTCTCTCCCGGGGCCACGACGGTCGGCGCATCAATGAATCGCGCCAGTTGGCTCGTGAAGAACACGGTCGGCATAGGAGCTTCAGACGTCTGCCGCTTCCGGCAAGTACGCATCGAGACGAGCAAAGCTTCTTCCCCATCCTTCGCCGTGCAGATCGCGGAGCTCGGTCGTATCGAACAGTGTATGAACCATCGTCATTTCGGTTTTCCCATCCACCTCTTCGAGCGTCACGATGACGACGGTTTCCGTCCCTAATCCCCCGTTCTCCCAATCCCAGGTGAACGACACACGCTCGGGTTCATCTATCTCCAGGTACTTCCCGACCACGACGTGCAGCGTTCCGTCTTCGAGTGTCATTTCCGAGCGGATGACGCCACCAACCTGAAGGTCGTTGCGGATACGGTTGTTGCAGGTTTGGTCACATCCCCACCAACGCGCCATGTGCTCCGGCTGGGTCCACATCTTGAAGACAAGCGCACGCGGCGCATCGAACGTTCGCGTCATCGTCAGTACGCGTGTGGTCGTATCAGTGCTTGCGTCCATCGTCGGATCCCTCCTGCATCTCTTTCAAATAATCGTCGAGCCTGTCGAAGCTCTGCGTCCAGAATTTCTTGTAGGTTTCAATCCACGCATTGGCGTCCTTGAGGGGCTCGGGGTTCAGCCGGCAGGGCCGCCATTGCGCGTTGCGCCCGCGCTCGATCAGGCCGGCGTTCTCAAGCACCTTCAAATGACGGGAAATCGCCGGCATCGATATCTCGAACGGCGCAGCCAATTCCTTGACTGTCATCTCGCCGCCTGCGAGCCGCGACAGGATCGCCCGTCGGGTCGGGTCGGCCAAAGCTGCAAACGTTCCGCTCAATGTATCTGTCATCTTTAATTAACGTATCCTTTAATTAACTGATACGTTAATAACAAGCGATTGCCTTGCTGTCAAACGGGGTTTTCGCGCGCTCGACAGAGGGTCTTGTCGAAACAGAGGTGAATGCATATAAATCTCTGCACGTGGTGATTTGTCCGACCGGCTTGCGGCCACGTTAAATAAACTCGCTAAAAGGTCTCGGTTCGACGAGGCCCCTGGCGTGAGTGTCAGGGTTTTTTATTGGACCGGGGCCCCAGAACTGGAGGCTCCTTATGAGCAAAGACACGTCTTCAAAATCCTGGCGTCCGGCGACGCAACTCGTGCGCGGCGGTACGCAACGTTCGCCTTTCGAAGAGACATCGGAAGCGATCTTCCTGACGTCCGGCTATGTCTATCCGAGCGCGGACGAAGCCGAACTTGCATTCAAAGGCGATAAGCAGCGCTACATTTATTCGCGCTACGCCAATCCGACGCTTTCGATGTTCGAACAGCGCCTCGCCCTTCTTGAAGGCGCGGCGTACTGTGTCGCCACGGCGAGCGGCATGTCGGCCGTGTTCGCGGCGCTCGCATCGCAGTTAAAGGCAGGCGATCGGATTGTTGCGTCGAAAGCGCTGTTCGGTTCGTGCCTCTACATCATCGCCGACCAGCTACCGAAGTTCGGCATCGAAGCGGATTTCGTCGACGGGACCGATTACGATGCCTGGGCGAAGGCACTTTCGACACCGGCGAACGTGGTGTTCATGGAAACGCCGTCGAACCCCTGTCTCGAAGTTATCGACATCGCGAAAGTATCCGAGATGGCGCATGCCGCCGGAGCACGCGTTGTCGTCGACAACGTGTTTGCGACCCCGATCCTGCAACGCCCCCTCGCACTCGGCGCAGACATTGTCGTTTATTCGGCCACCAAGCATATCGACGGTCAGGGCCGCACTTTGGGTGGCGCCATTCTGACCAACGACCAGGAATTCATCGAGGATCATCTGACACCCTGGATGCGGCATACGGGGCCGGCGCTGTCACCTTTCAACGCGTGGGTGTTGTTGAAAGGTCTCGAGACCCTTGCGGTTCGTGTCAAACAGCACTGCGAGAACGCGGCGAAGGTTGCCGCATTTCTCGAGGGCCATCCGAAAATCGAGAAAGCTATTTATCCCGGTTTGAAGAGCCACCCCCAGCACAATCTGGCGCTGGCACAGATGAACGGTCAGGGCTCCAGTCTTGTCGCTTTCGAAATCAAAGGCGGGAAGAAGGCGAGCTTCGCCACGCTGAACGCACTCGGCATTGTCGACATCTCCAACAACCTCGGTGACGCAAAAAGCCTGATCACCCACCCGGCGACAACGACGCACCAGCGTTTGAGCGACGAAGAAAAAACCGCGCTCGGCATCACCGACGGCCTCGTGCGCTTGTCGGTCGGCTTGGAAGACGCGGAAGATCTGATCAAGGATCTGGACCAGGCGCTCGCCGCGGCCTGACGATCAAACGGCGCGGCGCGGCAGATCCTTGAGCCGTGCCGCCGCCGGGCCGGCGCGTCCGTCACCGATGACTTTGCCATCGATCCGCACCACCGGACGGATTGAAAGGCTCGACGTCAGAAACACTTCGTCGGCACCTCTAAACTCATCGGCCGAGATACTGCGTTCGATGACGGTTTCGGCGTTCATCACGCAGGCGCGCATGATGCCGGGTAACGCACCGTCCGAAACAGGCGGTGTCACAAGTTCCTCACCGAAGCGGCAAAACACATTGGCCGCCGTTGCTTCCGCAACCATATCGCGGGTATTCAGCAGGATCGCATCGCCGGCCCCGGCGTTGGATGCCTCACGCACGGCAATGACGGCGTCCAGGTAGTTTGTGCTTTTGACCTGCGCCAGCGGCGAGCGTTCGTTACGACGGGTCGTCGTTGCGACGATCGCCTCGACTGGCGCGGCATTCCCGACCATCCCCGCTGCTGCAGAGATCATCAGGGTTGATTCGGCGGTTGCCGGCGGCAATACGCCGCGTGGTGCCGGACCGCGTAAAAGCGTGATCCTCGCAGAGCCTTCGGTGACTCCTTCGGCGGTGCAGATATTCTTTACCGCGCCGATCAGGGTCTCCTCATCCTCGCTCAACTCGATCCCCAGCACGGCCGCACCGTTATTAAGACGCGCCATGTGCCGATCGAACCGACGTGGCGCCCCATCGACGATGGCAAGCGTCTCGAAGATACCGTCGCCGAGGGTGACGCCCCGGTCATTTGCATCGATTGCACCCTTTGCATCGGCAATCCGTCCGTTCACCCAGACTTTCATGATCCGGTCTCGCCAGTAACGCTGGCCAATAGCGGTGCCGCCTTGGTACGCATCTCTTCATACTCATCCGCCGGATCGCTGTCGGCCACAATACCACCGCCGGCATGCGCCGATACGGCGCCATCCGATACCATCAGCGACCGGATCACGATGTTGGAGTCCATCGCCCCGTCCATGCCCGCCCAGAACACACTGCCGCAATAGGCGGCACGGCGGGATGCTTCCAGTTCGTGAATGATCTCCATGGCGCGGATCTTTGGCGCGCCGGTCACCGACCCGCCAGGGAAAGTGGCGCGGAACAGGTCGACAGCATCGAAACCCGGGCGCAACTTCCCGACGATTTCGGACACCAGATGATGTACCCGGGCGAATGTCTCGAGTTCGCAAAGCGCCGTCACCCCGACGCTGCCAATCAGGGCAACGCGGGAAATATCGTTTCGCAGCAGATCGACGATCATCAGATTCTCTGCCCGATCCTTGACGCTTTCCGTCAGTTCCAACGCATAGTCGACATCGACTTCGGGGACGTCGCTACGGGGCCGCGTCCCTTTGATGGGCCGGGTTGATATTCGTCCCGACGTGTCCAGTTTCAGAAAGCGTTCCGGTGATGCGCATAACAGCTGATGGCCGGGACCACATGCCGCGTACGCCGCAAACGGCGCCGGCGTGGCCCAGCGAAGCCTGCGATAAAGCATGTAGGGCGTGAGCCCTCCCGGCAGCTCGGCGGTGGCCCGGGTCGTGATGTTGGCCTGGAATATGTCGCCGGCGTATATGTAATCGATGGCGCGCTGCACCGCCGCTTCATAGGCGCAGCGATCCATCTCCCAATGCCACTCAGCAACGGGCGCCCGATCAAGGGGCGGCAACGACCCGGCCGCCGCGATCTTCCCGGCCATGCCTTCGAGGCGCCGCGCCGGCGACGGACGTCCCGGCATGAGATCGGCGGCAACAACCCATGCACGATGTTCAAACGTGTCGAAGGCGACGATGGTGTCGTACAGACCTGCCGCAACGGCCGGGAAGCCGGTGCCGCCACGATGGTCCGGCAGGCGCTCGATGACCCCACCCAGTTCGTAGCCCAGAACGCCGCACAATCCCGTCTGAAACGGCGGCAGCGTCGGATCGGTATCGAGGTGCGCCATATGCAGGAGCGCCCGCAACTTCCCGAAAGGGTCGCGGTTCGTGAGTCCGTCGGGGCCTTCAATCAAGGTTTCTGCCGGATCGGCGGCGATATAGGCGTAACGGCCCCGACCGCCGCCTTCATCGGCGCTGTCGAGCAGTACGGCGACGGGATCGCTTGCGAACGGCTGGAACGCCGCCACGGGATCACGGTAGGGAATTTCCTTGGCTACGGGTTTGGCCATGGTTTACGCCGCCACGTCCGGGGTGGCGGCTCCGATCAGAAGCTGTCGCCGAGCACCCGGTCGGGCGGGGCGTGGCCGTCGACAAAGGTTTTGATGTTGATCAGAACCTTCTCGCCCATGTCGTTCCGGCCTTCGTGTGTGGCCGAGCCCATGTGCGGCAGCAGGACGACATTGTCCAACGCCAGGAGTTTCGGGTTCACGGCGGGTTCGTGTTCGAAGACATCGAGACCGGCGCCCGCGATCTCGCCGTTCGACAACATGCGGGTGAGCGCGTTCTCGTCGATGATCTCGCCGCGCGCCGTGTTGACGATGACCGCGTTCTCGCGGAGCAGTTTAAGACGCCGCGCCGACAACAGGTGATAGGTCGCCGGCGTGTGCGGGCAGTTGACCGAGACGAAGTCCATCCGCGCCAGCATTTGGTCGAGGCTTTCCCAATATGTCGCTTCGAGCTCGTTCTCAACCGCTTCCGGGACCTGACGGCGATTGTGGTAATGGATCGAAAGGCCGAAGCCGCGTGCGCGGCGCGCCACGGCCTGGCCGATCCGCCCCATGCCGATGATCCCGAGGCGCTTACCGTAAATGCGGTGGCCGAGCATCCAGGTCGGCGACCAGCCGGGCCAATCTCCGTTGCGGAGCTGACGCTCGCCCTCGGTCAAACGCCGGGGGACGGCCAGCAACAGCGCCATGGTCATATCCGCCGTGTCCTCGGTCAGCACGTCGGGGGTGTTGGTAATGGTCACGCCACGCTGACGCGCCGTCGCCAGATCGATGTGGTCGACCCCGGCACCGTAGTTGGCGATCAGACGCAGATTGGGCCCCGACTGGCTGAGGATCTTCGCATCGATCCTGTCGGTCACGGTCGGCACGAGCACATCCGCGGTCTTCACGGCCTCCGCCAGATCGGACGCGGACATCGGCGTGTCGTCGAGATTCAGCCGGACGTCGAACAACTCCATCATGCGGGTTTCGATGGCATCCGGTAGTTTTCGGGTGACAACGACGATTGGCTTGTTACGCGGCATTTGTGAGCCCTTTCAACGCGCTTTGTTAGCCGTGGCCATAGCAATCCGGCACGGGGTTGTCCAGTAACTTGACCGAAGGCGCTACGGTGGCGATAAACACTCCATGAATAGCATGCGCCCGCGCCGTCGTCCCCTTTTGCTGACGATTTTCGTCCTTGCCGGATATTTCCTTGTCGGCTTGCCCATCGCCCATGCGCAGACCCAGGGTACGGGCCTGCCACTTCCCCGCTATGTCAGCCTGCGCGCGGCCGAGGTCAACCTGCGCACCGGGCCCGGCGTTCAGTATCCGGTCGAATGGATATTCCAGCGTGAATCATTGCCGGTCGAAATCATCAAGGAATACCGCACGTGGCGGCTGGTCCGGGATTGGGAAGGCACGCAGGGCTGGATGCACCAAAGCATGCTGTCCGGCAAACGCACTTTCCTGGTGACCGGCAAGGACCGCACGGTCAGGGCCGAGCCGGACGCCAAGAGCCGCGCCGTCGCAATCGTTCAGCACGGCATCATTGGCGAGATCACCTCATGTCCCGCCGCGACCGGCTGGTGCAAGGTGCGGATCAAGGGGATCGAAGGCTGGCTACGCCGGGTCGAGTTCTGGGGCGTGTACCGGAACGAAACCTTCGAATAACGGCTTACGCCAGGTCGCTCGCCAACGCGGACTTGGTCTCTTCCGAAAACACCGCGATATGACCGTATTTGGGGTGATTGATCCCCAGCATCACGCGACCGTCGAACGCCTTGAACTTTTCAGCCTGCGCGTCGGTGAACGGGAAATGGATAAACTGCACCGACGACGCCTTGCCATCGGCCGTGGTCCGGTCGACGTCATCTTCCGGCACGCCTTTTATCGTCTCGTCATCGAACTCGAGCGTGATGGTTTCCTCGACCCCGCCAAGCCCGGACAGAAACACTTTGCGGCGCGCTTCGTCCTCGACCTCGAACATCAGGGTCGCAACCAGTTCGCGACCGTTCGGGATGAGCGGATTGTATGCGGCGAGTTCGTCCGCGATCTGCTCCTCGCCGCCTTTTTCGATATAGAGCATTTCATGGACCTGATGCCACATGGTCTCGTAGTTTTCGAAATAGAAGGTAGCGTCGGGGCCGCATGAAACGCGCCGGTCGCGCTTCATCGCCGTGACGGCGGTGCGGCGCTCCTTGCGGGTCTTCGCGTACTCCTCGATGGGCATGATGTCTTCGCGAGTAATCTCGGTTCTGAGCATCAAATGTCCTCCGTACTTTAAGTCGTATTACAGTCCATACGCCCGGGCGAACACCTCGACCGGGTGGGTCACGTGCTCGATGCCGTCGGTCGGTTTATCCAACATCTCGATACCCTGCACGATGTGGTCGCGCGCCAAAGGACATTCGGACAGCACGTACTTGGCGCCGGCGTCACCGGCTTTTCGGGCGACCGGCTTGCCGACCTTGAGGCCGACCTCGAAATTGTCCTTCATCACGCCCCAGGAGCCGCCGTGCCCGGAGCAGCGCTCGATGACGTCGAGCTTCACGTCGGGAATCAGGCGCAGCATCTCGGCGGCTTTCTGGCCCATGTTCTGGGCCCGGGAATGACAAGAGATATGCACCGTTACGCCGCCGTCGAGGGCTTCAAGGCCGTCGGCCAATCCCTCGTCCTTGGCGATCGAGACAATATATTCGGTGATGTCGAATGTGGCACCGCTGAGGGTTTTGACGTCGTCGTCATCCGGGACCACGAGCGGCCACTCGAACTTGAGCATCAAGGCGCATGACGGTACGAGCGCGATGACGTCGTAACCTTTTTCGATCCACGGCTTCAGGTCCTGCGCGGTCGCTTTGGCACTTTCGGCAACGGCCGCAATATCGCCCTGCTCCAACTGCGGCATGCCGCAGCAACGCGGATAGACTACTTCCGTTTCGACACCATTCTTCGCCAGGATGGCGCGGGCCGCGTTACCGATATCGGGATTGTTGTAGTTGGCGAAACAGGTCGCATACAGAACCGCCTTGCGGCCGTGCGCCGGCGCGTCCGTGTTCACGGGTGGCACGTCTGTTTGCTCCGTGAACGGCGTCGACGTGAACGCCGGCAGCTTGGCTTGCCGGTGCACACCGAGCGTCGCTTCCATGGCCGGCCGGGTCAGCGAGTTGCCGCACTTCGACGCCCAGTTCGCAAGGCCCGCAACCTTACTGGCGAGCTGGCCGTTACGGTCGGTCTTGGTCAGCTGTTTCGCCGCGAACGGCACCTCGCCCTTTTTCAACTCGACCGCCCGATAGCGCAGCATCAGATGCGGGAAATCGAGGTTGAACTCATGCGGCGGGACATATGGGCACTTCGTCATGAAGCACATGTCGCACAGGGTGCAAGCGTCAACGACGGGTTTGAAATCGGCGCTATTGACGGAATCGAGCTCTCCCGACTCGGACTCGTCGATCAGATCGAAGAGCCTGGGAAAGCTGTCGCACAGGTTGAAGCAGCGCCGGCATCCATGACAGATGTCGAAAACGCGGCGCAGTTCTTCATCGAGTTTCGCTTCGTCGTAAAAATCGGGATCCTGCCAAGGGATCGGATGGCGCTCCGGCGCCTCAAGACTGCCTTCGCTCATGACTGATTCCTCAGAAAATGAAACGCTGGTTCAATCACGCTGGATGATGAAGGGGGGCACCCGCCCCCCTTCGATATCGCATCGATCAAACGTCGCGATTATTCCATCGTGTCGAGCGCTTTCTGGAAGCGGCCGGCGTGCGACTTCTCAGCCTTCGCCAGCGTTTCGAACCAGTCGGCAATCTCGTCGAAACCTTCTTCACGGGCGGTCTTGGCCATGCCCGGGTACATGTCGGTGTATTCGTGCGTTTCACCGGCGATCGCCGCTTTCAGGTTGGCGCCGGTATCGCCGATCGGCTCACCCGTCGCCGGATCGCCGACTTCTTCGAGGAATTCGAGGTGGCCATGCGCGTGGCCCGTTTCACCTTCGGCGGTGGAGCGGAAAACGGCGGCAACGTCGTTGTAGCCCTCAACGTCGGCCTTTTGTGCGAAGTACAGGTAACGGCGGTTGGCCTGCGATTCGCCGGCAAAAGCCTCTTTCAGATTCTCTTCGGTTTTCGTTCCCTTGAGGGACATATGATCCTCCTTCTGCATAATCTCTTTGAGTGGCAATACTCATGCGAGTGGGAATACTCGTAAGGGCGCAGAGGCCCGTGCACGCAGCAAATATGCCTCTCGCTCAGCAGCAAGTCAACGGATTAGAATCGTTCTAATTTTGGAAAATTAGTCTTCGCGAACGCGAATGACGACATCGACACGGGCGATCTTCGCCCCGCCCGGCGGTGTGGGCAAACTGGACACCACGACATCGTTGGACGCGACATCTTCGAGATGGCCGTCGTTTTCGAAGTAGAAATGGTGGTGATCGGAGGTATTAGTGTCGAAGTAGGATCGGCCCGCTTCGACCGCGATTTCGCGCAAAAGTCCAGCCTGCGTGAACTGGTGCAACGTGTTGTAAACCGTCGCGAGCGAGACCGACACGCGCGCGGCAGTGGCCTCGTTGTGCAGCATTTCGGCGCTGACATGGCGATCCTCGCCGCGGAACATCAACTCCGCCAAGGCGATACGCTGACGCGTCGGGCGAAGGCCCGCGTCCCGCAGCTTACCGATGATCGGGGCGTATCGTTTTTGATCCGTCATAAGCGTTACTTAATTAATCCTGCGAAAAAGTGCAATGGTGCTCTGCACTTAAGCATCGTCCTGGTTCGGAAACGGCACGCCGACGATATTGTACCCGCTGTCGACATAAAGCACCTGCCCTGTGACACTGAGCGCCAGGTCGGAAAGCAGGAAAAGCGCCGAACCGCCAATGTCGTCCAACTGGACATTTCGTCTGAGCGGCGCGTGCTGTTCGTTCCACTTGAAAATATGTCGCGCACCGGCGATGGCGCTGCCGGCAAGGGTTCGCATCGGGCCGGCGGAGATCGCGTTGACCCGAATGTTATCGGGACCGAGATCGGACGCCAGATAGCGGACGCTCGCTTCGAGCGCCGCCTTCGCAACCCCCATCACGTTGTAGTTCGGCACGACTTTCTCGGCACCATAAAAAGACAGCGCGATCATGCTCCCACCGTTCTTCATATGCGGCGCCGCATGCCGGGCCAGAGACGTGAAGGAATAGCAGGACACGTCCATCGTTCGGCGGAAATTCTCACGCGTCGTCGCGACGTACTTGCCTTTGAGCTCTTGCTTGTCCGAGTACGCAATGGCGTGCACGACGAAGTCGATGGAGCCCCACGCATCGGCGCAGGCGTCGACGGCGGCTTTTATCGAGCCTTCATCCTCGACGTCGCAAGGGACGATGACCTGGGAATTCAGTTCCTCGGCCAACGGGCGGACGCGGCGCTCAATGGCCTCGTTCTGATAGGTAAAACCCATTTCAGCGCCGTGGGCGGCAAGGGTATTGGCGATACCCCACGCAATCGAATGGTCGTTTGCGACGCCCATGATAAGGCCGCGCTTACCTTCCATGATGTCGGACTGGCTGGCGAGGTGACTGGCGGCGACTGATGATTTCTGTTCATTCACGGGATCAGGCCTCGTACCGTTTGAAGGCCAGCGTGGCGTTGGTGCCGCCGAACCCGAAGCTGTTCGAAATCACGCAGTTCAGACCCGCGTTGTCGATCCTTTGCCGGACGATATCGGCCTCGCCGACGTCGGGATCGAGGTTCTCGATGTTCGCGGACGCGGCGACAAAATCGTTTTCAAGCATGATCAGCGAGTAGATCGCCTCGTGCGCGCCGGTGGCGCCCTGCGAGTGACCGGTCAAGGATTTCGTCGACGAAATCTTCGGCTTGTGCGCGCCGAACACTTCCTGGATCGACTTGATTTCGGTCATATCCCCGACCGGCGTCGACGTGCCGTGCGCGTTGATGTAGTCGACCTTGGTGTTGCCGAGGCCCGCCGTCGCCAGCTGCATGCAGCGGCGCGCACCTTCGCCCGACGGCGCAACCATATCGACACCGTCGGACGTTGCGCCGTAGCCGACAACCTCGCCGTAGATTTTCGCGCCGCGCGCCTTCGCATGCTCAAGCTCTTCCAGCACGACCACACCGGCACCACCGGCGATAACAAAGCCGTCCCGGTCGGCGTCGAATGGGCGCGACGCCTTGCCCGGGTCGTCGTTGTACTTGGACGACAGCGCGCCCATGGCATCGAACAACACCGTCAGCGTCCAGTGCAGTTCCTCGGCCCCGCCCGCGAAGACGACGTCCTGCTTGCCCCACTGGATCAGTTCGGCCCCGTTGCCGATGCAATGCGCACTCGTCGAGCATGCCGACGAAATCGAATACGAAAGACCCCGCGTATGGAAAGCCGTCGACAGGTTCGCCGAGACGGTAGAGGACATGGCTTTCGGCACGGCATAAGGACCGACCCGCTTAGGGCCTTTTTCGCGCGCGGTGTCCACCGCCAGCACCTGCGCCGATGTGGACGGCCCACCAGACCCCATGACCAGTCCCGTGCGCTCACTGGTGATGTCTTTTTCCTGCAGACCGGAATCGTTGATCGCTTCCTGCATCGCGATGTAGCCGTAGGCCGCGCCATCACCCATGAAACGACGCAACTTGCGGTCGATCTTTTCGTCGAAATCGACGGTCGGCGCACCATGCACGTGCGAGCGGAACCCACGCTCGGCATATTCTTCGCAGAAGACGATTCCGGACCGGCCATCGCGCAAACTCTGCGTGACCTGGGCCACGTCCTCGCCGATGGGGGAAACGATCCCCATACCCGTTACGACCACACGTCTCATAAAATCCTCACTTCACTGTCCTTTACGTCCCGAAAATCAACTTTCGGGCGTGAACAATGTCACCTTAAGACCTGACGCTTCATAGGCAACATCGCCGTCGACCTTCATGACGCCATCGGCGATGCCCAATGTAATCCCTCTATTCATCACACGCTTGATGTCGATGTGGTACTCGACCAACGACTTGTCCGGCGTTACCTGATCGGAGAATTTGACTTCACCGACACCCAAAGCGCGGCCGCGACCCGGCGCACCGGTCCAACCGAGGTAAAACCCGACCAGTTGCCATAACGCATCCAACCCCAGGCAACCCGGCATCACCGGGTCACCCTGAAAGTGACAATCGAAAAACCAGAGATCTTTCTTAACATCGAACTCGGCTTCGACGACGCCCTTGTCATAGGCACCGCCGCTATCCGCGATGTGCGTGATGCGGTCGAACATCAGCATCGGCGGCAACGGAAGTTGTGCGTTTCCGGGACCGAACAGTTCGCCCCGGCCGCAACTCAGTAAATCCTCATAAGAGTAGCTTGATTGCTTGGTCAAAAATCAGCCCCTCACCATTTAACGTCGGCTCCCGGGTCCATGCTGTTTCCCCGGTTATTCTTATAGCGCATCAATAAGCGAAATCCGAGGGTGGTGCACGAAAAAAACCAGCTTAGAGCCCCGGCCCAACCTGTGTTCCGGATAACGAAACGGGGCGGCGATCCGTCGATCTACCGCCCCGCAGATACGCGATTTGCCGGTTAGGCGCGCTTCTTGCGTTCGCCGACCTGTTCGGTGATATCCTCACCGGTTTCCTGGTCGACAACACGCATCGAGAGCTTCACCTTGCCGCGGTCATCGATGCCGATGAGCTTGACCTTCACCGTGTCGCCTTCGTTCACCACGTCAGTCACTTTCTCGACACGGCCTTCGGCCATCTCGGAGATGTGCACGAGGCCGTCGCGCGGGCCCAGGAAGTTCACGAAAGCGCCGAAGTCGACGACTTTCACGACCTTACCGTCGTAGATCACGCCCACTTCCGGCTCGGCAACGATGTCGCGGATCCAGGCGGCGGCGCGGTCACCGGCTTCGGCGTCGACAGCGGCGATACGAACCGAGCCATCGTCTTCGACGTCGATCTTGGCGCCCGTGGTTTCGCAGATTTCACGGATAACCTTGCCACCCGGACCGATGATGTCGCGGATCTTCTCCGGATTGATCTGCATCGAGGTGATGCGCGGCGCATTGCCGCTGACCTGTTCGCGCGCGTTGGAGAGCGACTTGGCCATTTCACTCAGAATGTGCAGACGGCCGTCCTTCGCCTGTGCGAGGGCGATCTTCATGATCTCCTCGGTGATGGACGTGATCTTGATGTCCATCTGCAACGAGGTGACGCCGTTTTCGGTACCGGCGACCTTGAAGTCCATGTCACCGAGGTGGTCTTCGTCACCCAGGATGTCGGAGAGCACCGCGAAGCGCTCGCCTTCCTTGATCAGACCCATGGCGATACCGGCCACGGGACGCGGCAGCGGCACACCGGCGTCCATCAACGACAGCGACGTGCCGCAGACAGTCGCCATCGACGAGGAACCGTTGGACTCGGTGATGTCGGACACCACGCGGATCGTGTACGGGAATTCTTCCTTCGACGGCATGATCGGATGCATGGCGCGCCACGCGAGCTTGCCGTGACCGACTTCGCGGCGGCCGGTGAAGCCGAAACGGCCGGCTTCGCCGACAGAGAACGGCGGGAAGTTGTAGTGCAACATGAAGCTCTCGCGGTAGTTATCCGCAAGACCGTCGATGATCTGTTCGTCCTGGCCGGTGCCGAGAGTCGTCGTCACCATGGCCTGGGTTTCCCCACGGGTGAACAGCGCCGAGCCATGCGCACGCGGCAGGATGCCGACTTCGCAGGCGATCGGACGGACCGTCGCGGTGTCGCGATCATCGATACGTTTGCCGGTATCTAGGATGTCGTTACGCACGATGTCCTTTTCCAGGCCCTTGAACGCATCGCCCAACGCAGAGGCCAGCAATTCCTGATCCAGGCTTTCGTCGGCGGCGAGTTTCTCCGCGACAGCCGCTTTCACTTCCGCGATCTTCGCCTGGCGCTCGGATTTGACCTTGATCCCATAGGCTTCACGGAGCGCGTCGGACGCTTCGGCTTTGACGCGGTCGACGATCGCATCCAGGCCGGCCGGCGGTTCCGGCACATCCATCGGATCCTTGGCGCAGGCTTCGGCGAGTTCGATGATCGCATCGATCACCGGCTGGAAGCCCCTGTGACCAAACATCACGGCGTCGAGCATCTGCTCTTCCGTCAGCTCGCTGGCTTCCGATTCCACCATCAACACGCCTTCCTGCGTGCCCGCAACAATGAGGTCGAGATCACTCTCGGCCTGTTGCGCCAGCGTCGGGTTCAGAACCATTTCACCGTCGATGCGACCGACACGCGCACCGCCGATCGGGCCCATGAACGGCAGACCGGAAATCGTCAGTGCGGCGGAGGTCCCGATCATCGCCAGGATGTCGGTTTCGTTTTCGAGGTCGTGCGAAACAACGGTGCAGATGACCTGCGTTTCGTTTTTGAAGCCTTTTGCGAACAGCGGCCGGATCGGACGGTCGATCAGTCGCGAAGTCAGGGTTTCGCGCTCAGACGGGCGGGCTTCACGTTTGAAAAAACCGCCAGGTATTTTACCGGCGGCGAACGCTTTTTCGACGTAATGAACGGAGAGCGGGAAGAAATCGAGACCCGGTTTCGGGCTTTTCTCTCCAACCACGGTGCAGAGCACCTTGCTCTCACCAAGGGTCGCCATGACGGCGCCGTCGGCTTGGCGGGCAATCTTACCGGTTTCCAATACCAGTTTCTGACCGGCCCACTCGATTTCTTTTCGGAATTCTTTAAACATCTTTCTTTTCCTCATCCTACAAACAGCGCCATGCCATCCGGCAACGGCGCAACCCGCGACCACCCCGGTCGCGGGCGAAGCGCAGAGCCACAAACATCTCTCAGCGGACTGAAAATGAAGCGGCTCGCGCCGTCAGCGGTGTGGGCCCACCATGGGCATACACCGCAAGATGCCGCATCAGCGGCGCAGACCCAATTTCTTGACCAGGCCTTCGTAACGCTTCTCGTCCTTCTTGCGCAGATAGTCGAGAAGCCGGCGGCGTTGACCCACCATCATCAGCAGGCCACGGCGCGAGTGAAAATCCTTACCGTGCGTTTTCAGGTGTTCGGTCAGGTTGGAAATCCGTTCCGTCAGAACGGCCACCTGAACCTCGGGGGAACCCGTATCGCCGTCTTTGACGGCATATTCTTTGATAAGCTCTTGCTTACGTTCGGCGGTAATCGACATCGTGTACTCCTAAGTTAGATGTTCATCACACGGAACGGTCGAATTTCGCCGCCCGAAATGCGCGCCAGTGCCAACAGCGTGCCGTTCGCCGTCACCTGGACGACATCCCCTTGCGAAACACCGCGAAGGGGGGACCGCTGTGCCACAGGTAAAACGGGAACACCTTGTCCCAGTTTAAGCCTGCGCGCTTCCTGCTCTGTCAGGGCTAGTGCCGGGATGTCGTCCAGCACAGTCTCGACGGGAAGCAGATATTGCTCTAGAAGCGCCGCCGCATGTTCGCCTTCATCAGCTTCGAAAGCGTCCAATTTTACAGCCTTTTCAATAGAAAAGGGGCCGACGGCGGTGCGTCTGAGGCGCCTTATATGGCCTTCACAACCCAAGTGCAAGGCCAGATCTCTGATCAACGCGCGGACGTAAGTCCCCTTGCCACAGCGCATTTCGAAGTCGGCATGATCGGCATCGGGGATGTCGATAAGCCTGAGGTCGAGAATCTCGACCTGGCGCGGCTCGATTTTGACGTCTTCGTCCCGGCGCGCCCGTTTGTAGGCGCGCTCGCCATCGACCTTGACCGCCGAATAGACCGGCGGCACCTGACTGATCGTGCCCGTGAACGCGGGCAATGCGGCTTCGATCTCATTTCGTGTCGGGCGTTTGTCCGAGCGCCGGGTCACCTCACCTTCGGCATCGTCGGTGTCCGTGCTTTCGCCCCACCGCGCCCGGAATTCGTAGGTTTTATAGCCGTCCATGGCGTACGCCTGGGTCTTGGTGGCCTCGCCGAACGCGATCGGCAGCACGCCGCTCGCCAAAGGATCGAGCGTGCCCCCATGACCGACCTTGGCGGCACGGGTCAACCAGCGGATCCGCCCGACACAACCGTTCGAGGACGGCCCTTCCGGCTTGTCCAGGACAAGCCAGCCGTTAATCGGCTTCCCCTTGCGTTTTCGCGCCATTATTCGCCGTTTTCCGCATCGTCGTCGGCAGCGATATCGCGCCGGACAAGCGGGTCGTTGAGGACATTTTCGATGCGCTGGGCCTCGTCGAAGCTGAGATCGGCCTCGAAGCCGATGCGCGGGGTGTACCTCAGCTTAACATGCTTGCCGACCCAGCCGCGCAGGAACGCGGACGCGCGATTAAGCGCCTGGACGATCGGCTTCGCGTCGCCGCCGCCGAGCGGCACGACGAAAGCCGTCGCGTTCTTCAGGTCGGGCGAAAGGCGAACCTCGGTCACCGTGATGGCAACGCCTTTGACCGCGGGATCGCGGAGTTCACCACGTTCCAGGGCCTGGGCAAGGGCGTGACGCACTTCCTCGCCGACGCGCAACTGGCGCTGCGACGGAGCACGTGCGGGTTGACGGCTCATGGGTTCAGTTCCTCAAGCTGGAAGGGCCGCGATCAAAGCTCGCGGCTGACTTCCTTCATCTCGAAGCACTCGATCTTGTCGCCGACCTGAATATCGTTGTAGTTGGCGAACGCCATGCCGCACTCGTAGCCTTCCTTGACTTCGCGGACATCGTCCTTGAAGCGCTTGAGCTGGCTGAGTTCGCCTTCGTGCACAACAACGTCGTCGCGCAGCAGGCGGACCTTGGCGCCGCGCTTGACCATGCCTTCGGTGATCATACAACCGGCAATCTTGCCGACCTTGGAGATCGAGAACACTTCGCGGATTTCGGCATAGCCGAGAAGCTCTTCCGAAACATCCGGCGACAGCATGCCGGACAGCATCTTCTTCACGTCGTCGGTGAGATCGTAGATGATCGAGTAATACCGGATATCGACGCCATCCCGTTTGGCCGCTTCGCGGGCCTGCGGATTGGCGCGGACGTTGAAGCCGACAACCAGCGCGTTCGATGCGCGGGCCAGCGTCACATCAGACTCGTTGATGCCGCCGACACCGGAGTGCAGCACCTGCACCTCGACCTCGTTGGTTCCCATCTTGGCCAGCGCGCCGATGATCGCTTCGAGCGAGCCATGCACGTCCGCCTTGATGACGACGGGCAGCATTTCCGCCTCGCCTTCTTTGATCTTCTCGAACATCTGCTCAAGCGTGCCGCGTGCCGCGAGCGACGATCTCGCGTCGCGGTCGCGGCGCTGACGGAACTCGGAAACTTCACGGGCCTTGGTTTCGTCGGCGACCACGATGACCTCGTCACCGGCCATCGGCGTCCCGTTGAGACCCAGCACTTCCGCCGGCTCAGACGGTCCGGCCTTGTCCATCTTGTTGCCGTGCGCGTCGGTCAGTGCACGCACGCGGCCCCATTCGGACCCGGCGACGAAGATATCACCGACGTTGAGCGTACCGCGCTGGATCAACACCGTGGCGACCGAACCGCGTCCCTGCTCCATTTTCGATTCCACGACCACGCCCTCAGCCGGACGTTCCGGGTTGGCCTTAAGATCGAGTAGTTCCGACTGCAGCTGGATCGCTTCCAGCAGCTTGTCCAGGTTCTGGCGCTTCAATGCCGAAACCGGCACGCAAAGGACGTCGCCGCCCATGTCCTCGACCTGAATGTCGTGGCTCAGGAGGTCGGTCTTGATCCGGTCCGGATTGGCGTCCGGTTTATCGATCTTGTTGACCGCGACGATGATCGGCACACCCGCCGCCTTGGCGTGGTGAATGGCCTCGATCGTCTGCGGCATGATGCCGTCATCGGCGGCAACGCATAGCACGACGATATCGGTTACCTTGGCGCCGCGGGCCCGCATTTCGGTAAACGCGGCGTGGCCCGGCGTATCGATGAACGTAATCAGCGCACCGTCCTCGGTCTTCACCTGATAAGCACCGATATGCTGCGTGATGCCGCCGGCCTCGTGGTTGGCGACATCGCTTTCGCGGAGCGCATCGAGAAGCGACGTCTTGCCATGATCGACATGGCCCATGACGGTCACAACCGGTGCCCGCGACACCGCCGCCGCTTCATCGTCGGTGGCGTCGATGACGAGATGATCTTCCACATCGGACTCGCTGACGCGCTTGATCCGGTGACCGAACTCTTGAACGATGACCTCCGCCGTATCGGCGTCGATGCTTTGGGTGATGGTCGCCATGACGCCCATTTCCATGAGCTTTTTGACCACGACACCGCCGCGTTCGGCCATCCGGTTGGCCAGTTCCTGGACCGTGATGGTTTCCGGCACCACCACATCGCGGATGACCTTACCGCCCTCGGAGCGGCGTTCACGCTGCTTTTCCCGGTCGCGGTCGCGCTGACGCTTGACCGACGCGAGTGAGCGGCGGTGTTCTTCCAACTCTTCGAACGATTCCGCTTCCGCAATGGTCAGCTTGCCATGGCGGCGGCGCTCCTCGCGGCTCTTGCCGGGCGAAGGGCGCTTCGCATCCTGCTTGGCAGGGCGACCCTTGCGCGCGGCCTTGTCCTCGCTGTCGTCGTCCTCGCCGGAACTCGTGGCATCCTCGCGGGCTTCCTTCGGCGCTTCCTTGGCGCGCGATTTGCGCTCTTCCTCGAGCCGCTTGGCTTCGAGTTCCTGCGCCTCGCGAACGGCCCGTTCCTCTTCGGTCTCCTCGGGCGCTTCCTTGGGCAGGTCTTCCTCAGCGACGCGGCCAAGATCAGAAATCTGCGGCTTTCCGCGACCGGCTGGCTTGCTTTCCTCGACACCCTGACGGGCCGATTCAAGGGCCCGCATGCGAGCTTCGCGTTCGCTGTCGGTCAACTTGGAAACGCTGGTTGAAGAAATTTCGGTTTCCGCGGGCACCTCGACCGGAGCCGGCGCCTCCGCCTTCTCGACCGTGGTCTCTGGCGCTGCGTCGGCGAGCTTGGCGCCGCGCAGACCTGCCTTGACCTCGGACATGTCGCCCGATGTATCGGTCACGAACGTGCGCTTGCGCTTCTTCTCCACGGTCACCATTTTCGAGCGCCCGTGCGAGAAGTTCTGCTTCACCTGACCGGTTTCGACGGTCTTGTTCAGTTCAAGCCGGCCCGGTTTGGAGAGGCCAAGCGGCTTTTTGCTATTTTCCGTCTCTTTCGCGTCACTCATTTGCTTACGTCCATTCCCTCCGGTCGGAGACCGGTCAATCTCTCACACTCTCTCTTTAGCGACGCGGCAAGTCCGCCACGCTGTATCGTCAGGAACGACACCACGCCTTTACCTGCCGCTTCGCCCAATTCGCTGCTCTTCAATCCACTGACGACCGGCGTCTTGCGCGCCGCGTATATCACGTCGTGACGCGCACCGCCGGCATCCAAGGCAACAACGACAAGGCCGGCAGCGTTGCGTTCGAGCACTTCCAGCACCCGGTCATAACCGAATACCAGAAGGTCGGAACGACGGGCCAGACCGATAATGTCCTGGCATTTCTTCACCAGCAGCGTCTCGACCCGGCCAGTCAAGTCGTCCGACACCGAAACCTGCGCCTTGGCCGCGCGGGCGAACAGTTTCTTGGTGACGGCCGTATCAAGCGCACCGCGATCGGCACTGAGCCAAATGCCACGGCCCGGCAGGCGTTCGCCCAAGTCCGGTACTATAGCATTATCCGGCCCGACAACGAACCGGATCAGCCCGTGCTTGGGCGCCGTCTCTCCAGAAACGATGCACCTGCGCTCAGGCTCCCTGGTCTTCGGGTTCGTCATTTCAGCCAATGCCGTCATCTATACCTGTCTCCCGCCCCTTACTCGGCAGGTTCCTGTTCGGTTTCCTCTTCGGCGTCTTCGCTAACCGCGTCATCGGCGAACCAGTGCGCGCGGGCCGCCATGATCAACTCGTTCGCCTGGTCCATGTTCATGGATCCGGAAGGCGCAATTTCGAGCAGCTCATCGCCGGCCAGATCGGCAAGATCGTCACGGGTCTTAACCCCGTTCTCACCCAGCGCCACCATCAACGATGCGGTCATGCCTTCAAGGCCGGCCACATCTTCCTCGACGCCAAGCTCCTTGCGCTTCGCGTCCATTTCTTCCTCGCGATTGGCGAGGTGGGCGCGGGCACGGGCCTGCAGTTCGGCGGCGACATCCTCGTCGAAGCCTTCGATGTCCGTCAGGTCTTCCAGCGGCACGAAGGCGACTTCCTCGACCGACGAGAATCCTTCGGTCACCAGCAGATGAGCGATCACGTCGTCGACATCAAGGGCATCCACGAACATCTTCGAGCGGTCCTGGAATTCCTTCTGGCGGCGCTCCGATTCTTCCGCTTCGGTCAGGATATCGATATCCCAGCCGGAAAGCTGCGACGCAAGACGCACGTTCTGGCCGCGACGTCCGATCGCCAGCGAAAGCTGCTCGTCCGGCACCACGACTTCGATCTTATTGTTGTCCTCGTCGAGCACGACCTTGGCGACTTCCGCCGGGGCCAGCGCGTTGACGATGAACGACGCCGCATCCGGCGACCACTGGATAATATCGATCTTTTCACCCTGCAGTTCGCCGTCTCCTCCTGCCAAGTCTGCGGCGCCAACGAGGTGCCGCTCTGGCAGATCCGCGCCGACCGCGTCGTGCACGACCAGCAGGAACGCCAGCTCTATTTCGACAACGCCACCCTGCGCGTGCTGGACCTTCCGGTGCTCTACGTGCCCCGCCTGCGCCTGCCCGATCCCACCGTCACCCGCGCCCGCGGCGTGCTCATTCCCCGCCTGCGCAGCTCCACGCTGCTCGGGTTCGGGGTCAAGGTGCCCTACTTCATCCCCATCGGCGACCACCAGGACATCACCCTGACGCCCTACCTGTCGCGCAAGACCAAGACGTTGGAGTTCCGCTACCGCCGGGCCTTCGCCCATGGCGAGATCGAACTGAACGGCGC
>MDSW01139390.1_pt1 | contig 41255 bp, 42 predicted proteins | sample 811171 | NCBI WGS metagenome assembly MDSW01 (sample SAMN05326641, study PRJNA326480) | marine metagenome | isolation source: seawater | place: Atlantic Ocean: North West | collected 2012
CACCACGTTGATAGGCTGGGTGTGGAAGTGCGGCAACGCATGTAGCTGACCAGTACTAATAGCTCAATTGGCTTGATTTATGCACTGAAAAAAATTTTATTCATAATAAATGATAATAAAAAATAAACTTTATAAATTAAATGAAAAATTAATAATTTATTTTTTTTTTTTAATTTTAGGTCTCATTTTTAGATATTTTTTTTTAAATGAAAATGGAACTTTTGATTTAGATTATTTTGAAAATTTTTATAATGCTATCGTAGATTATAATAATTTAAGTTATTTATACTTCCCTGGATTTCAGAATATTGAAAATTGGAAAGGTTACAATTTACCTGTACTCTATCCTCCAGGTTTTACATATATATTTTTTTTCTTTAGTAAATTTGATTATTTTTTTTTAAATATTAATACTAAAATATATATAAAAATTATATTTATAGTTTTTGAAATTATTCTTTTTACATTTTTATTTTTTAAATCTAATAAAAAATATTTAGTTTCAATTATATTTTGGATAAATCCGTTAATAATTTTGACCGGAACTTGTTTAGGTTATAGTGAAAGTATTTCACTTTGCTTTTTAATTATTTCACTTTTTTTATTAAATGAAAAAAAATATTTTCTAGGTGCATCACTTTTCATTTTATCATGTTCCATAAAGCAATTGGCACTTGTTTTATTGCCAATATATTTTTTTTACTTTTTTAAAAATATTCAAATAAAAAAAAATTTAATCTATTCTTTTTTTATAATTATTTTTATTATTATTGGTTGTATACCTTTAATCTTTAGTGCAGAAAACTACTCTATCTATGAAACTTTAATTGGTTTTTTTAAAAACATGTATTGGGCAATGTTTAGAGACTATATCACAGCTAATGGATTAAATATATGGTGGGTATATTCTGGAGTGCATGATGTAATTAATAATTTAAATTCAGGTGAAACTTTAATAAATACGATTAATAATTTAGATTTAAAATTTTTTGTTATCTCACAATCAAATTGGGGATTTGAAAATTTACTCTCTAAAATATTAATATTTACATTAACAATAATTAACTCCTATATTTTATTTATTAGAAAAAATTATCATTGGTTTATAAGGATAGTTTTTTTTCAATACTTTGGTTATGTAGCGCTTGCAACTGGCACACATGAAAATCATAGTATATTGTTAGCATATTTATCTTTATTAATTTTATTAATTGATAATAATTTTTGGAAAATCTCTTTAATTGTAAATATTTACTCATTTTTAAATTTGTGGATGTTTTATGGTTTTAATGGAGATAATATTCTAAGACAGAATTTGCTATGGCAAGTTTCTAGTTTACTTTTGTCAATTTTTTTAATTCTAGTGTTTTTGTTTGTTTATATAAAATTTGTTAGAAAAGCTTTTTATTCTGATAAAATTAAATAAAATTTTTTTATTTTAATTATTTATCTTGATGATTTCATAAATTACATCATTAATTTTATGATAATTAATTATATCTTTGGCTTTAGCATTTCCTATTTTGTTTATGTGTATATATCTAGGATTAGAGCTTATTTTTTTTTTATCTAAAAAAACATTGTTATAAATTTTATTTTGAATATTTTTCTTTAACTGAGAAGTCTCCACTTCAATTTTACTTGGCAAATCAAATTTCTCTAAAGCCAAAGATAATTTTTTTGCAAGATTATTTTTTCCCGCTATTCTTAACTCACATAACATTCCCAACCCAACTGCTTCACCGTGTCGAAAAACTTCTTTACCATTTTTTACCATTGCCATCTCTATTGCATGTGCAAACGTGTGACCAAAATTTAAAACTAACCTGTTTTTATTTTCAAAAACATCATCTTTAAAAAATTTTATTTTAGTTTTGAGTGCAAATAATATTAATTTTTTTAATATAGAAATATCTCTTTGAATAATATTATTTTTATTTTTGATTAAAAAATTTAAATCCATTCCAGAATTAATAATGCAACATTTTAGAATTTCAGCTAAACCTGCAGTGTATTCTCTTTGAGGTAAATTTTTTATTATTTGATAATCTATAAAGATTCCTTTTGCATGATAATAATTACCAACTGAATTAATCACGTTATTATAATTAATTCCAGTTTTTCCACCTATGCAGCTATCTACAATTGAAGTCATGGTTGTTGGAATATGAAAATAAATTAATCCTCTCAAATACAATGATGCCGCTAATGCTGAAAGATCTCCAATTACACCTCCACCCATTGAAATTAAAATTGATTTTTTAGTAAACTTTTCTTTTATAAGTTTATCAATTATTTCAAATAATTGATTTTTATTTTTATTTGACTTATTGCCTTTCAATCTTTTTGTGAGAATTATATTTCCTGTTTTTTTTAAAAATTTAATTAAATTTAAAATTATTTTATTGTCAATATTTGAATCGTATACAAAAAAAATTTTATTATCTGATTTTAAATTTTCAATTTTTTTTAGTAAAATATTATTTACTCCATTATTTACATGTATTGTAAATTTTTCATTTTGAATTTTATAAATTAACTTATCCGAAGCTTTGTTTTTCATTTATTTAAAAGATTTTAGTCTTTTTTTCACAGATGAATAAGAATCCTTTGATAAAAATATTGTTTTAATTTTCATAGAGTTTTCTAGAGCTCTTAACAATTCAATATTTTCAACTAATTCGTATTTCGATCTTTTTAAGTCAGAAAATTTATCTAGTCCATTTTTAGTAAATGAAATAACATTTGAATGTACGTAAAAATTATTATTTTTATTTAAAGTTTCAAAAGGTATTTTATTTCTCGATAAGTACATGACTTCTTTTTTTTTATTTATAACTACTTTTACTAAGTTGTTATTTTCTGGAAATAAGTTTTTATATAATGGAATTACAATATCAGTATTTTTATTTTTAGAATGGTATTTTACTAAATTATTTATTTGATAAGGACTTAAGTTATCGTCATGTCCAAAAAAATTTAAAATTAATTCATATTTTTTATTAAGTTTGATGTAGGCTTCTCCTATTCTATCGGAGCCAGTTTTGTGATTTGATGAAGTTTTAATTTTTTTTACTTTGTACTTATTTAAAAAATTACCCAATTTTGATCCCTCATAACAGATATAAACATCATTTATTGCACTAGATTTTTTTATAAGTTCATAAATCCTGATAATTGTTGGTTTTTCTTTCATTATTTTTTCAGATTCGTAAAAAAATTGAAGCGATTTTTCAGTTATTGGAATAAATGCAATTGTTTTCATAAATAAAATTTAAGCTGTTGTCCACCCACCATCTAAATTAATTGTTTGTCCATTAATGTAATTAGATTTATCCGAAAGTAAAAAACATGCTAACTCAGCAACATCTTTTGCTTCACCCCATTTGCGCATAGGTGTTTTTTTTAAAGTCCAATTATACAATTTTGATTTTGTTTTCTTAAAATTTTTATAATAAGAGGTTTTAATAAATCCTGGATTTATTAAATTACATTTATATTTCAGTCTAGATTTTTCTATAAAGAAACAATTAGTTAATCCAATTAATGCTGTTTTCGACATTCCATAACCCGCTAAATTTTCAAATCCCTTAACACCAACAATTGAACCTATATTAACAATTGATTTATAATTATTTAAATTTTTTGTATATTTAAAAAAAATTTGCATAACTTTGAAGATAGATTTGACGTTTGAGTCTATTATAAAATTTAATTTTTTATTTGTTATATTTTCAAATTTCTCTCTTTGTCTTCTGCCAGCATTATTTACTAAACAATTTATTATTTGCTTATTTTTTTTTGATATTTTAAATATTTTTTCTATTAACTGTGTATTTCTTACATCTCCATAAAATATTTTGCATCTTTCATGTTTAAAATTTTTTAAGCTACCTTTTGATTTTGTAATTGCATATACAAAAGCACCTCTATTTAAAGATTCAAGCATTACTTCTTTACCAATTCCTTTACCTGCGCCTGTTACTAAAATTATTTTTTTATATAGATCCTTTTTCATGTAATATTTCTAATTTATCTTAGGTTTTATTTTAATCAACAAATTTTGGTTTAAATTTTGAATTTTTTAAGTATGTAGCTCTAATAATTCTATCTTTTTTTTTTTTATTCAATTTTTTTTTTATTATATATAGATTTTCTAGCTCTCTTTTTTTATATAATTTTTTGCTCCAATTAACTTTTCTATTTTTTTTTACTAGCTTTTTTAAATTTGTTGGTTCCTTTATAATTAACGGTATTACTCTTTTGGCTTGTTTATATAAATTCCCATGAGTTTTTTTTAACAATTTATCTAAATTATCTTTTTTTGTAATTTTAAAATATTTTACGTCTATTATTTTTCCGGAGTCTATTTTTTTATTTATTATATGCGAAGTAACGCCATAATATTTTGAATTTTTAAATAAAGCAAAATTTGCGCAACCAAATCCTCTAAAATTAGGTGGCCCTGGATGAAAATTTATAGCAGCAAATTTTGTTTTCAATAAATCTTTTTTATTTAAAATATAATAACTCCTGAAAGCGAATATAAAATCAACTCTCAAATTTGATGGTATCTTATTTTTCTCTCTTGGTTTTGATGACCAAATTATCTTCGTACCTTTAAATTTTTTTTTAATGTAATTGGCTAGTTTTTTTGAAAAAGGATCACTTTTCCTCAACATCAATAATATATTTGCCTTTTTTTTGCTCATTAATTAAACTATAAGAATCTAATAGCTCTAACACACTAATGTATCAATGAAATCTTTATTTCATATTTTAAAATTTATTAAAACTAAGCATAAATTCAAATTATTTCTAATTACATCAGCCATATTGATTTCTGGTTTATTAGAAGTTTTTGGCATTAGTTTGATTATACCAATTTTAAGTCAATTGATTTATCCTGAAAATAATTTTTCTAATTATATTTTAAGTTATTTGGATGTATTTGATCCAGAATTAATTATCTTTATAATATTTTGCTTAATAATTTTAATTTTTTTTATAAAAAATATTTTTCTTATATTTGCTAACTGGCAAATTGGTAAATTTTCAGCAGATATTTCTTATTTTACAACAAATATTATTATTAAAAACTACTTATCATTAGATTATTTGGCTTACAAAAAAGAAAGCACATCAAATTTAATAAAAAATATCCAAAGTGAGGCATCAATTTTAGGTAGATCAATAATTAATATATTAAGTATATATAGCGAAATTATAATTTTAACTTTTCTAATCGTACTGATAACAATTTTTAAACCGGTTTTATTTTACTCAATAATTATTTCGATGTTATTCGGATATTTAATTTTTTTTTTTTCAAAGAAAATTTTACTTTCTCAGGGTAAAAAAAGACAATTATCTGAAAATTCTTCAATTCAGTTATTAAATGATTTGTCTAGAAGTTATCAAGAAATAAAAATATCTGATAAAAAAAATTTTTTTTTAGAAAAAATACTAAAGGAGTATTATGCAATAGTTAAGTCAGTATTTTATTCAAGTTTTATACAAGGCTTACCCAGAATATTATTTGAGCTAATATTATTGATAGGTATATTGATATTCGGTTTAGTGATATATTATATTTATGGCTCATACAAAGAAACGTTTTTAATTATATCTTTTTTTACAGTAGTATCATTAAGAGTTATTCCTTCTATAAATAGAGTTGTATTTAATTTACAACAGATAACGTTTTTCTCTCCAGTTATAAAAAATATTGAAAATGAATTTAAAAAAATTAAAAATGAAGAAAAAGAAAAGAAATTTGAAAAAATTGTTTTTGACAATTTAAAATTTGAAAAAGTAAATTTTAAATATAACGAAAGCAAAAAAGAATTTATTTTAAAAGATATTGATATTGTAATTAATAAAGGTGATTCTATTTGTATTATGGGCCCAAGCGGCTCAGGCAAATCTACACTACTGAACTTAATAATGGGTTTTATAAAGCCAAATAAAGGTGAAATAACAATTAATAATAAAATAAATAATTATGAGAATATTTCTTGGTTTAAAAACATTGGTTACGTATCACAATCTAACTTTTTAATTGAAGATAGTATTAAAAAAAATGTTGCTTTGGGACATGAAGATAAAGATATTAATGAAAAGAAAGTAATTAAATGTTTGTTAGCATCTGGCCTAAAAGACTATTTAGAATCAATTAATTCGAATATAGATTTAAACTTAGGAGAAGAAGGAAAACTTATCTCAGCAGGTCAAAAACAAAGAATTTGTATTGCAAGGGCATTATATAATGATCCATCAGTGTTAATTTTAGATGAAGCCACAAGTTCGTTGGATCAAAATACTGAAAAGCAAATACTGGAAAACCTTGTATCATATGAGAATAATGTAACTAAAATAATTGTTTCCCATAGAGAAATGGCTAAGAACTATTGTGAAAAAATTATAAACTTAGAAAATGGTGAATTAAAAATGGACAAAAAAAACTAATGAATTTTTTTTCTAAATTAACAAAAACTTTTGTTATTGCTGAAATTGGGGTTAATCATAACGGTGATATGAATCTTGCTAAAAAGATGATTAAGTCAGCAAAAAAATGTGGAGCAGATGCAGTTAAATTTCAAACATTTACAGCAAAATCATTAGTATCTTTACATACACCTAAAGTACCGTATCAGAAATTAAATTCAAATAAAAAAGAAACTCATTATCAAATGATAAATAAATTAGAATTTAAAAAAAAAGACCATTTAGAAATAATTAAATATTGTAAAAAATTAAAAATCTTATTTATCTCAACCCCTTATGATGTTGAAAGTGCAGATTTTCTGAATAAAATTAATATAAGGATTTTTAAAACTGCATCAGCAGATATTACTGATTTTTTTTTACACAATTATCTTTCAAAAGTTAAGCAACCAGTAATTATATCAACAGGAATGTCTGATCTAAATGAAATAAAGGATGTATTAAAAATTTATAAAAAGAATAAAAAAAGTAATATTTCATTATTACATTGTGTATCCAACTATCCCTGCAAGATAAGCTCTATTAATATGAGAGCTATGGAACTAATTAATAATTTTAATTATACAACTGGATATTCTGATCATAGTCCAGATTCAACAGCAGCAAAACTGTCCTTAGCATTTGGAGGCAAAATTATTGAAAAGCATTTTACTACAGATAAATCTTTACCAGGGCCAGATCAAAAAGCCTCATCAAATCCAGAAGAATTTGCAAAATTAGTAAATGATATAAGACAAACAGAAATAATATTAGGTAAAAAACAAAAAAAATTACAAAAAGAAGAAAAATCAATGCATAAAATTTCAAGAAAAAGTTTTTTTACCAAACAAGATATTATAAAAAATGAAAAATTGACTTTATCAAAATTAAAACTATTAAGACCAGGAACAGGAATAAGTTATAAAAATATCAAATATTTTTTAGAGAAAAAAGTTAAAAAAAATATAAAAAAAAATACTCTTTTAACAAGAAAATTATTAAAAAATTATGTCAAGTGAAATTTTTTTATCTACCGGAGGTTTTAAAAATTTAAAAGCAAATAAAACAATTATAAATTATAAAAAAAAAAATATTTTTAATATAGAACTTTCTGGAGGTATTTATGATAAGAATATAAACAAAAATTTATTAAGTTTTAAAAAAACAAATCCAAATATAAAATTTCTTATTCACAATTATTTTCCACCACCAAAAAAACCTTTTGTTTTAAATTTAGCATCATTTGACAAAAATATTGAAAAATTGACGATTGATCATTATCTCAAATCAATAAAGCTTTGCAGAAAATTAAATATTGATATTTATAGTTTTCATGCTGGTTTTAGAATTGATCCAAAACCTAAAGAATTAGGAAAAAAATTTAAAAATAATAAATTAAATGACAGGACGAAAGCATTAAAAAAGTTTAGTGATAATTTGAAGAAAATTTGTATTTATGCAAAGAAAAATAAAGTAAATATATTAGTTGAGAATAATGTAATTACAAAAAAAAATTTAAAAAATTTTAAAGATGATCCTTTTCTTTTATCTCATCCAAAGGAAATTAAAGAATTCTTTAATAAGTTTCCCTATAAAATAGGTCTTTTATTAGATGTTGCACATTTAAAAGTAAGTTCAAGAACATTAAATTTTAATCTTAAAAAATCACATGAAAGTTTAAAAAAGTATATAAAAGCATATCATCTAAGTGATAATAATTTCATTGTGGATTCAAACGAGGCCATTACTTACAAAAGCTGGTTTTTGAAAAGTCTTAAAAAAAAATTAAATTATTATACTATAGAAGTATACAAAAAAGATTTAAATAAATTAAAACAACAAGTTGATCTTGTAAAAAGATATCTTAAATGAATTTAATTAATTCCACACTTCCGTCAATAGACCAATTAAAAATTAATTATAAATCTTCGATTAAAGAAACTTTAAAAAAAATAAACGATACATCCATGGGCTCTTGTTTTGTTATTAAAAAAAATAAAATAATTGGAGTTGTAACAGATGGAGATATTAGAAGAGCCTTACTTAAAGGAAAAAAACTAAATAGTCCCATTTTTAAGGCTATGAAAAAAAAATTTATTTTTTTAAAAAATGATTATTCTGAAAGAAAAATAAATGAATTATTTAATTCAGATATAAAAATTATTCCTATTATTAATAATAAAAGAAATCTTTTAGATTATGCGTGTAATAAAAGATTTCATTCTATTCCAGTATCAGAGCCAAGCTTAATTGGTAATGAAATAAATTATGTTTTAGACTGTCTTAAAACTGGATGGATATCTTCAAGAGGAAAATACGTAGAGTTATTTGAAAAAAAATTTTCTGAATTTATTGGTTCAAAAAATTCTATTTCTTGTTCCAGTGGAACCACAGCTCTTCACTTGTGCTTAAAATCATTAGGTATTAAAGAAAAAGATGAAGTTATAGTTCCAAATTTTACTTTTATTGCTCCAGTTAATTCAATTATTTATTGTGGAGCCAAACCTGTGCTTGTCGATGTTGATAGCAAAACCTACTGTATGGATTTAGGTAAACTAAAAAATAAAATAAATAAAAAAACTAAGGCAATAATTATTGTGCATACTTATGGATACCCTCAAAATATAAAAGAAATTATTAAATTAGCAAAAAAGAAAAATATCTTTGTAATTGAAGATTGTGCTGAGGCCATTGGTAGTTTTTTAAATAAAAGACATGTTGGGATTGATTCGGATGCTGGTACTTTTAGTTTTTTTGGAAACAAAACAATATCAACAGGCGAAGGAGGCTTAGTGGTTTTTAAAGAAAAAAAATACCTACAAAAAGCTAAAAGTTTGAGAAATCATTCAATGTCTGAAAAGATTAAATATTACCATACAGATATTGGCTTTAACTACAGAATTACCAATATGCAAGCAGCAGTTGGCCTAGCTCAAGTCGAAAAAATAAAAAAATTCATACAAAAAAAAATTTGGATAGCAAAAACGTATGAAAAATATCTTATAAAAGATAAAAATTTGATATTACCATATACCCCAATTAATTCTCAGCATTCATACTGGCTATATATAATATTAATTAATAATTTTAGCCAACTCAAAAGAGACAAATTAATTATTGCTCTCAACAATAAAGGAGTTGAGGTAAGAAAACCATTTTTTCCAGTGCATCGAATGAAACCTTACAAAAAATATGCAAAAAACGAAAAATTTTCTACTTCAGATAAAATTTATAAAACTGGCATTTGTTTGCCTAGTTTTTTTTCTTTAAATTTGCAACAAATAAAGACTATTTCAAATATAATTAATAACTATGTCAAAAAAAATAATTAATAAGAATTTATTAATTAGGTGCTCTAACTGTGTGATGCCGTTATCTAGGCCCAGAATGCAATTTAATTCTAAGGGAATGTGCAATGCATGCCTATGGAGTATAGAAAAAAAAAAAAATTGATTGGAAAAAAAGAAAAAAAATTCTAGATAAATTATTAAACGAAGCTAGGCAAAAGCATAAAAATTTTAATGTTTTGGTTCCTGTGAGTGGTGGAAAGGATGGCTCCTATGTCTCACATATGTTGAAAAATAAATTTAAAATGAAACCATTAACTGTAACTGCTACCCCTCCTTTACAGCTTGATGTTGGAACTAGAAATTTAAAAAATTTTGTAGACTCGGGATATGATCTTGTGAGCATTGATGCTAATTCTAAAATAATGAGAAAAATAAATACTGCTGGATTTACTGAAATTGGCTTCCCTTATTTTGGATGGTTGGTTGCAATACATACAATTGTATTAAGAGTTGCAATAAATTTTAATATTGATTTAATATTTTATGGGGAAGATGGAGAGGTAGAATATGGTGGGAATCCTGAAAATATAAAAACCCCACTTTATGATCAAAACTATATGAAAAAAATTTATCTTGAGGGTGGATATCAAAAAGTATTTAGTAAAATTAAATTTAAAGGTAATGAAGATTATTTTTTTAAATTTCCTGAAGAAGCTATATCTAAAAAACTTAAAATTACACATTGGTCATATTTTGAAAACTGGGATCCTTATAGAAATTACTTAGTTGCAAAAGAATTTTGTGGATTGCAAGAGTCAAAAAAAAATAATTTAGGTACTTTTACTAATTTTGCTCAAAATGACCAAGCGCTTGTAGCTCTACATACATACTTAATGTATTTAAAGTTTGGTTTTGGAAGAGCGACAGCCGATGCATGTATAGAAGTTAGAAGAGGTGCAATGGATAGGAATCAAGCTATTTCTCTTGTAAAATTGTATGATGGACACTTACCCTCTGAATTTATAGATCTTTATCTAGAATATTTTAAAATGAATAAAAATACATTTTATAAGACTTTATTTAAACATTCCAACAAATCTTTATTTGAAAAAAAAGGAAACAAAATAGTTCCAAAAATAAAGTTATCTTAGAATGAAAGAAATTTTAATAATTGATTACAAAATCAATAATACGGGATCAATGGTGAATGCCATAAAACACTTGGGCTATAAACCAATTGTATCTGATAAACCCTCAGATATTTTAAAATCAACAAATATAATTTTACCTGGTGTTGGAGCTTTTAAGTCCGCGATGAAAATAATTAAAGATAGAAAAATAGACATAAATATTAAAAAATCCTTAGAAAAAAATAATACAAAATTATTAGGTATATGCCTTGGAATGCAGCTTTTATGTCTTTCTAGTACTGAGTTTGGCTTCACAAAAGGTTTAAAATTGATTGGAGCTGAAGTTGTTGAATGGAAAAACCTAAAAAAGGATCTATTTGATATTCATATAGGATTTAACTCAGTTAAATTTGATAAAAATATGAAATTATTTAAAGGACTTAAAGATAATTCTGATTTCTATTTTGTCCATTCTTATTATGTAAATCCCTCAAGTAAAATTAAAGGCAAAATAGGATATAGCAATTATAATAATAAGTTTATTTCAAGCTTTGAAAAAAATAATATTTTTGCTACGCAGTTTCATCCTGAAAAAAGCCATGAGAATGGACTTAAAGTATTAAAAAACTTTTGCGAATTATAAAATGATAAAAAAAAGAATGATATTCACACTATTATTTGATGAAGGAAATTTTATTTTAAGTCGTAATTTTAGCAGACAAAGCATAGGAGATTTAAATTGGTTAGATAAAAACTATAATTTTAGTAATATTTATAAATATATAGATGAAATGGTAATTTTAAATGTTAGCAATAATAGAAATAAAGCTAACAAAAAAAAATTTATTTTTTCTATTAAATATTTATCAGAAAATTGTTTTATGCCTATAAGTGCAGGAGGAGGAATCAGTTCGTTAGAAGATGCAAAAGAAATATTAGAAAATGGTGCTGACAAAATAATAATAAATTCAAATTTAGTTAAAGGTAATTTAACTAAAAAATTAGCTTATGAATTTGGAAGACAATGCATAGTTGGATCATTAGATTTTAAAAAAATAGATAAAAAAAAATATGCAATTTTTATTAACAATGGAAAAGATAAAATCAAAAATGTGATTGATGATTATATACAAAAAATTGACCCAAAACTTGTAGGGGAGCTCCTTGTAAATTCAATTGACAAAGATGGAACAGGCACAGGTTTAGATTTTGGAATACTCAAGTATTTTAATAAAAACAAAATTCCAGTTATATTTCAAGGTGGAGTTGGAAATTCAAAGCATTTCATAGAAGGCTTAAATAATAAAAATATAAGGGCTGTTTCGACTGCTAATCTTTTAAATTTTGTTGATGATGGTATAAAACAAGCTAGAATAAAAATCTTACAAAAGAAAATAAATATTCCATCAAGATAAATTAAATGAAAAGAGGCTTTGTAATAATTTGTGCTAGATCAGGTTCCAAGGGTATTAAAAACAAAAATTTAAAAAAAATTGGCAAATTAAGTCTTGTGGAACGATCAATTAAAATCGCAAAAAAATTAAAAAATATTAAGAAAATAATTGTGTCTACTGACTCTATAAAAATAGCTAACAAAGCAAAAAAACTAGGCGTTTTAGTTCCAGGCCTAAGACCAAAGTACCTTTCAAAAGATAAAACGCCAGAAATTAATGTATGGAAATATATTATTAAATTACTAAGAGAAAATAAAAATTACAAATTTGATATAAAAAAAGATTATTTAGTATCATTGTCGCCAACATCTCCTTTAAGAAGTCTTGAAGATGTTAAAAATGGAATTAAAAATTTTTTAAAAAATAATAAAAATGATGCTTTGGTATCAATAAATGAATCTCATAGAAATCCCTATTTTAATATGGTTGTAAAATCAAAAAATCATGTATCAATGATATGTAAGTCAAAAAAAAGAATTTTTAGAAGACAAGATTGTCCAACAGTTTATGATATGAATACTGTGGTTTATGTTTTAAAACCTGATTTTATTGTCAAAGCAAAGCATCTATTTGAAGGTAAGGTAAGTAGTGTTATTATTCCAAAAAATAGATCAATAGATATTGATGATGAAATTGATTTAAAATTTGCAAGAGTAATGAATGAAAAAAGATAATTTTTTTTTTAAATTTTAAAAACCGTAATATACTTATTACAGGTTCGGCCGGTTATATTGGAAAAAATATGGCACTTACTTTTTCGGATTTAGGTGCAAATTTAATTTTGACTGACAAGGACTCTGTTAAATTAAAAAAACTTAGATTTTATATTTTAAAGCAAAATAAAAATACTAGACTACATATTTTAAAATGTGATCTTTCTAAAGACTCGGAGAGAAAAAAACTTATAAGTTTTACAAAGCTAAAGTTTAATAAAATAGATTGTGTTATTAACAATGCTGGTGTTTTATCCTCAGATTTTAAATCAAATCAATGGATAGGAAAATCAAAAAATCAATCAATTGAGTATTGGAGAAAGTCAATTGAAATTAATTTAACTTCAGTTTTTGATATATGCAAAAATCTTAAAGAAAAATTTAATTTAAAAAATGATCCTAATATATTAAATATTGGTTCAATTTATGGACATGTTGCTCCAAGATTTGAACTTTATAAAAATTTAAATATGGGCAATCCAGCAGGTTATGCAGTTTCCAAATCGGGTTTAAGCCAACTCACAAGATGGCTGGCATCAGAATTTTCGCCAAATATTAGAGTTAATGAATTAGCAATCGGTGGCATTATGAGAAACCAAGATAAGATTTTTATAAGAAGATATAAAAAAATGACACTTCTTAAAAGAATGGCAAACGAAAAAGATGTAGTTAATTCTGCTTTGTTTCTTACCTCAAGACTGTCAAGTTACATAACTGGGCAGACAATCTTCCTTGATGGAGGATTTTCAATTTGAGCACAGAAAAAGTAAAAGTTTCAAGAGAAAAAACTATGTTAAATAAAGCCATCATAGTAGATGGTATTCCAGGTTGTGGCAAAACATTAGTATCATCAATTATTTCAAGTTTTGAAAAAGTGGAATTATATAAATTTTGTTACGAAATAGAATATTATTGTTTATTACATTATTTTAATCAAATTGATCTAAATACATCATCAAAAATGATAAGGCTTAAGTTTGATCAACTTATTTATGATGTAATGATGGGTAGAGAAGTAAATTTTAGATTTAACGATCAATCATCTGTGTTTCAGACAGCAAACAAAATGAGATATTTTAAAAGAATATTTCAAGAAGGAGATCAATCAGTTCCAAATAAAATAATAGAACAAAAGCCAATTTTAAATGTTGCAACACATCTTATGTCTGGATTTAGTGAGCCAATTTTAGAAGCATTAAAAGAAAAAGTAATTTTATTTACAATGCATAGAGATCCCATGTTTATGATTCAACAAAATATATTTAATGTTGATAAACTTTTTGGAACAAATAGAGATTTTCAACTTTATTTTGAAAAAGATCAAAAAAATTTACCATTTTATACAGTTGGATGGGAAGATAAATTTTTAAAATCATCTCCCAAGGAAAGGGCAATTTATTTTTTGGAATGGTCAAGAAAGCAGTTTATAAAGAATAAAAAAATTAATAATTTATTCAATAATTATTATGAATTTACTTTTGAATCATTTGTTTTAAATCCTTTTTTTCATATGAAAAAAATGACAGATTTAATTGGGACAAGCTATTCATCAAGCACAAATAAAATTTGTAAAAGAGAAAAAGTCCCAAGAAAAATAATTTCGGATGGAAGAAATATTGAGATTTATAGAAGAATAGGTTGGAAAAAAATGAAAGCAGAAAATAAAAAGACCGAATATGAAATATTAAAAAAATGGGCTTATAATGAAATCTCATCAGATGCTGCAAATTCTTTAGATTGGCTTGTAGAAGATTACAAACTTTTAAAAAAAGAGTTAAATGAAAATTAAAGCTATTATACTTTGCAAAAAAAACAGTCAAAGATTAAAAAATAAAAATACAAGGAAATTCTCAAACTTTAAATTTGGATTACTTGAACTTAAGATAAAACAATTACTAAAAGTAACTGAAATTGATCAAATTTTAATTTCCACTGATGATGAAAAGATATTAAAAAAATATAAGACTTTAAACAAAAAAATTACTACAATTAGACGAGACAAAAAACTATGTCTTCTAAAAACGAGAACAGAGGATTTAATAAAGTATATTATAAATTTAATTCCAAATGATAAAATTTTATGGACTCAAGTCTCATCACCTTTGGTTGATGAAAAAATATATAAAAAAGCCATACTCACTTACAAAAAAAAATCAAAATTAGGTTTTGACAGTTTAATGTCAGTTACATCAAAGAAACAGTTTTTATGGGATAAAAATGGTCCCTTAAACTACAAAGTATCAAAAAGAAATAAATGGCCAAAAACTCAAGATTTAAAAGAAATATTTTTCATTAACAGCGCAATATTTATTTTTGATAAAAATGTTTATAAGAAAAAAAAGGATAGAGTTGGAAATAAGCCATTTTATTTTAGTATAAAAGAAAAATTTTCAATTGACGTTGATGACTATTATAACTTTAAATTAGCTGAAGTTCTTTACAAGTCAAAAATCAAATAATGGAATCAAAGTACGATTTAATTGCAGTAGAAAATTTTTTATGGACTCCACATATTCAAACAAGTTTAGAAATTTTAATTAAAAGCAAACTAAAAAAAAAAGCTTTTTGTTATTTGGATATTGATAATCCCGACAATCCTGATATTCCTAATAATAGATTTAAAATTTTTGGAAAAAAAAGAATAATTAATAAAATTAAAAAAATTTTAAAAAAAGAAAATATTGATTTTATTAATATTTCTAAAAATGAAAATAAATTTGATAATAATTTTTACAAAAAAGTAAAGTTTCGTAAATTTGAAGAATTAACCAATTATAAAATTAATGGATATAATATTGGCTACGGCATTGCATCTTCAGTTGTCGATAAGCTAAAAAAAAGAGATCCATTAATTAGCGATTTGAATAGAAAAACTCTCGAAAATTATATTAAAACTACCCATCAAGTTTTAATTTCTTTAGAAAAAATATACAAAAACTTTAAACCCAAGACTTTACTTACTTTTAATGGTCGATTTGCACATTCTGCAATTATAAAAAACTTTTGTTATAAAAAAAAAATTAAAACACTTTTTCATGAAAGATCGGATAGCATGTTTAAATACTTTTTAAATTCGCGTCCTGTTCACGACATGCAAGCATGGAGAGATGATGCAATTAAATCATGGAAATCATCTAAAATTAAAGAAAGAATTAAATATAAAATTGGAGAAAAATGGTTTGAGAATAGACAAAAAAATAAGTTTGCTGACGGTCTCGATCATAGAAGATTTCAGGTAAAAGGAAAAATTCCAAAATTTTTAAAGCAAAAAAGAATAGTTACATTCTTTTCGCACAGTGATGAGGAATATGCCTACTGTCAGGAACTAAAGCACCCTATATTTAAAAATCAAAGAGAATCAATTTTGTGGTTTATAAAATATTTTAAAAAAGAAAAAGATACTATTTTTATACTCAGAATTCATCCTAATCTGCTTAATAAAAGTAAAACGGATATTAATTGGTGGCACAACCTAAAAAAAAATTATAATTATAAAAATTTTTATTTAATTCCTTCAAACTCTGAAATTGATAGTTATGCTTTAATTAAATCTTCAAATTTAACTATTACTTTCTGCAGTTCATCAATTGCTCTAGAAAGTACTTTTTTGGGTAGACCATCAATAGTTGTAGGAGACTCACAGTATAGATCAACAAATAGCGCACATCATCCAATGAACTTTAAACAACTAAAAAAATTAATTACAAAAAAATCAATTAAACCAAAGCAAAAAAATAATGCATTGAAATTTGCATTCTACAGATCAACTTATGGATATAATTATAAATATTATAAGCCAATTAATAACTTTGAAGGAAAATTTTTTGGAGAAAAATTTAATTACTATCCTGAACTTATTTTATATTTAAAAAAAATTATTACTTAAAAATGAAATCAGCAATATTAGTTATATCTTATAATAGACCTCAAGAATTTTCGAGATTAAACAAAATATTAAAAAAAGAAAAAAATAGAAAGATATTTATATTTCAAGATGGACAAAAAGGAAAAGATAATAATTGGTTAAAACAAAATCAATTATTAAAAAAAATTATAAAAAATAAAAACATAAATATAAAATTTTCTCCAAAAAATTATGGTTGTAAACTTGGAGTTAAAAAAGCGATAGATTGGTTTTTTTATAATAATAAAGAGGGAATTATTCTAGAAGATGATTGTTTACCATCAAAATCATTTTTTAAGTATTGTGATAAATTATTAAAAATTTATAGAAAAAAAAATAAAGTAAAAATTATTTCAGGATATAATTTTTATAAAAATACAAAAATTAAAGAAAGTTATTTTTTTACAAAGCATGTTGAAGTTTGGGGCTGGGCAAGCTGGAGAAGAGTTTGGAATAAATTTAGTTTTAATACTCGTGATTGGGAAAACCGTGGAAAAAAAGTTTTGATTGAACGCTTCAAGAATAACAATAACTTAAATGAATATTATCTAAAAAAATTTGATTTAACTTTTAAAAATAAAATAGATACTTGGGACCACCAATTTGTTTACTATATTTGGAGGTCGAAAGGACTAACTATTTGCCCAAGTATGAATTTGGTACAAAATATTGGATTTAATTTAAATGCAACACACACTAAAAACAAACATAGCAAACTAGAGTTAAAATCAAATAATTTAAAATATCCACTTAATCATCCTAAAGAAATAAAGGAGAATGTAGATATGACAGATAAAATGGACAAATATCTTGAAAAAGAAATATACTATTTAAAAAAACATAATAATACGTTTAAAGATAGCGTTTTAAAAATATATAAAAAAATAAAGATTTAAAATTTAATAAAATTAATCTATAAATTATTAGATTTAATTATGAATATATCTAAATTTATTCCATCTAAATATGATGCAAACAAAAAATTAATTTTATTTGGCGCTGGTAATTTAGGTATACTAGCTATTGAAGCTTTAAAACAATTTAATATTAAACCAAATTTTTTTTATGATAACAGCTTAAAAAAACAAAATAAAACTTTTCATAATATAGAAATTATAAATGAAAAGCAGTTAGAAGATATAGCAGAAGATTCAATTGTAATTTTATGTAACAATTATATCGATGCAACCTTAGATTTTTTAGCAAAGTATAAATTTAATAAAGCATTTGATGTTTCTGATATATTAATGAATCATAATTTTAATGTTAAAGAGTTGTTAAAAATTCAAGAAGAAAACCTTCAGTTAGGACCTCTTAAACCACTGTTAGATCATAAAAGAGTAATTGGTTTGCATGCAAATACGTATTCAAATTCTAAAAATGATTATGATGAAAAATTTTTAATTAAATATTTAGATATTGTTGTAACAGAGAGATGTTCAATGAAATGTATAGATTGCTCAAATTTAATGCAATATTATACAAAACCCAAAAATTCTAATTACGAGGAATTAAAATTTTCTTTAGAACGGCTAATGAAAATTGTTCAAGGCGTTTATGAGTTTCGAGTTATTGGTGGAGAGCCATTTATAAATCGCGAACTTGATAAAATTTTAAGCTTAATGGTAAGTTATGAACACCTACAAAATATTGTAATATATACTAATGCACAACATATTCCTACAGGCAACACACTAGAAGTATTAAAAAATCCAAAAATAAAATTAGATATTACAAATTACAGAAAAGTTAATAGATCAGCCAAACACGATAGATTAATTAAAGTGCTTCAAGAAAATAATATTAATTATGTAACGCATGTTGCAAACCTTTGGACAGATAGTGGCAGGGTAAAATTTAGAAATTTAGATGAAGCAAACCTTAAAGATATGTTTATGAATTGTTGCGTAAACGATGTTTTGTCTTTATTAAATGGCAAAATCTACAGATGTCCTTTTTCTGCAAACGCCCATAATCTTAAAGCTATCCCAGATGATGAGAGAGACATAGTTAATATTTCTGATCCAAAAATAAATGATGATATTATTAAAGAACAATTGTTAAGTTTATACACTAGAAAAGATAGAAAAGATTATATAAGTGCTTGCAACTACTGTGGTGGTAGAGATCATAATACTCCAGTAATCAAAGCAGCTACCCAAACGAAATTGCCTATATCATTTTAAATTGAAATATTTTTCGATAATTATACCTTTTTTAAAATTTGATAGAAAATTATTTAATTGTTTAGAAAGCTTAGTAAAACAGAACTTTACTAACTTTGAAACAATTATAATTTATAATGGAACAAAAAAAATATCCTTAAATTTAAAAAAAAAAAAACTTAACTCAAGATATCCAAATTTAAATTTAAATTTATTAGTTTCTAAAAGAAAAAAGAACATATCTTATGCCAGGAATAAAGGCATAAAAAAATCTAAAGGCAATTACATAATTTTTTTAGATAGTGATGATGAGTTTGTTTCTAATTCTTTATTAGAAATTTACAATGAATTAAAAAAAAAAGAACCCGAAATAAGTATTTACAACTACTTAAGTAAGAAAAAAAATAAAATTACAAAAGATTTGACTAAATTAGATAAAAATAATTTATTTAAAAATATAAGTGATATTGATAGCATTAGTTTAACTTGTTGGAGATTTATTGTTAAAAAAAAGTTTTTAACAAAAAATAAAATTTATTTTCATACTAAACTTTTAATAAATGAAGATAATTTGTTTTCTTCGAGGTTAATTTATAATTGCAAAAATTTCTTAATAAGTAAGAAAGTTTACTATATTTATAATCATAATCCAATTGGTGCTACAAATCTAAGTTTAAATTTATCAGAATATCGTTCAAAAATTATCAAAGGATCAATAATAAATTTAAAAGAGATATTAAAACTTTCTGCTAAAATAAAAAAAAAAGACCAGTTAAAGCTTAAATTTTTTTTATATAGAATTAAAGATATATTTCTAAAAAATTTTATATTTTCAAATTTAGAAAAATTTCAAAATAAAAATAAATTAGAAAAATTTTTAAATAAAAAAGAAATTGTTCAATTAGATGAAATTATTTTTAAATACTTTAAATTAAGTTCAGTTAGTAAAATAAATAAAGTTTTTTTTAATAATATTGACGAAATATCAAAAAACCAAAATATATTAGTTTTATTTTCCTATACCCATATTTCGAGCTTAATTTCTAAATATTTAAGAGAGAAAAACATTGATTATGAAATAATTGATAATAGTAAAATTTTAAAAGGTAAAAAATTAAACAAAAAAAAAATTAATTCATTTAATTATTTAAGCAAAACTAAATTTCAAAGAAATAATTTAATAATCTGTCATACTTCTAACAAAATAAATAGAGAGATTAAGACACAAATCAGTAAAAAGTTTAGAAAAAGATTTTTACTATATGAATTTGAAGGGCTTTTAAAAAATAATGATAAAAATATATAAATTATTAAAAATAATTATTCCTCAAAAAATATTAAATTTAATTTATAATTTAAAGTATCAAAAGGTAAAATATATAGGTCCATATAATAATTGGTTCGAAGCAAAAAAAAACTCAAGAGGTTGGTCAGACCAAAAAATTTTAGAAAAAGTAAAAAAAAGTACACTAGCATCGATGAATAATTCTAACACCTATGAGAGAGATGGAGAAATTTTAAGAGACAACATGTATCCAGTGAATATTGTAAAATTTTTAAATTCTGAGCTTAATGAAAATAATCTAGTAATTGATTTTGGTGGTTCCCTGGGTAGTTTATATTTTCATATACGATCCAAAATAGGTATTGAAAATATTAAATGGTCTATTATTGAACAAACAAACTATGTAAATCTAGGTAAAAAAATATTTCAAAATAAAGAAATATCATTTTTTGAGGATTTAAAAGATGTAGAAAAAGTAGATGGTACAATTATTATTTTAAGCAGTATTTTACAATATGTAGAAAATCCTGAAAAAATTATTAATCAAATAATTAATTTAAAATCTATCAAACATATTATTTTAGATAGATTAATTTTATCAAACTCAAATCAAGATAAAATATATGTCCAAAAAAACCCAAGAAAGTATTTAAATACATCTTATCCAATTAGAATATTTTCCGAGGAAAAATTTCTAGAATATTTCAAAAATTTTAAAACAATTTTTAAAGGCGAATCATATATTGGAACTAATTTTGAATTAGATGGAAATAAATTAAACTATTGCAATATAATTTTTTCAAGAATAGAAGGTCCTAAATGAAGTTTTTGAATCTTTATCAAAATATAGTCAAGCTAGATAGATCAATAAAAAATATTAAATCTCAACTTAAAAAAAATCAATTCATTGGCGGTCCCGAGGTTTTAAAATTTGAAAATAAATTTTCTAAGTTTGTAAAATCTAAATATTGTATAAGTGTAGCCAATGGAACAGACGCACTTGAAATAGCAATAGAATCGTTAAATTTGCCAAAAAATTCTGAAGCTATTGTTCCTGTGAACACCTGGATCTCAGCCGCTGCTGCTGTAGTTAGAAATGGTTTAAAATTAGTTTTCTGTGATATTAATTTAAAAGATTATTCAATTAATTTAAATGATTTAAAGAGAAAGATTAACAGCAAAACTAAACTAATAATCCCAGTACATTTATATGGAATTCCAAGCAATATGCATGAGATAAAAAAGTTATCAAAAAAATATGGTATTAAAATTATTGAGGATTGCGCACAATCGCACGGAACTTTAATAAACCAAAAACATGTTGGAACATTTGGAGATTTAGGAACATTTAGTTTTTTTCCATCTAAAAATTTAGGTTGCCTAGGTGATGGAGGCGCTATTATCACTGATAATAAAAAATTATCACTTGTTTGTAGAAGAATTAAAAATCACGGATCCTTATATAAATATGACCACCAAGTCATTGGAAGAAATTCAAGATTAGATACTATTCAAGCAGTAATTTTGAATGCCAAAATTAAATCTTTGAAAAGTATAATTAAAAAAAGAAAAGAAAATGCAAAATTGTATTTTAAATACTTAAATAAATTTAAAGAAATCTCTCTAATAAAATTAAACAAAAACTATATAAATTCTTATCATCAGTTTGTAATAAGATTAAACGATAGAGACAAGTTAAGAAAATTTCTTAAGAAAAAAAAAATAGAGACAATGATACATTATCCACAAATGCTTAATGAATTAAAAATATTTAAAAAATATTTAAAAAAAAATCAAAAATTTATTAATTCCAAAAACCTGGGAAAAAAAATTTTAAGTTTACCAATTTCTGAAGACCATAAAAAAAATGATATTCTTTATGTAATTAAAATGATTAATGAATATTATAAAAAAAAAAATCTTAGTTAATGACTGAACATTATATAACTTTATTTAATTATAATTACTTACCTCAAGGATTGACGATGTACCATTCATTAAAAAAAAATTTTAGTAATTTCTGTTTATGGATAGTATGTATGGATAAAAAAGTTGAAAAATTTTTTTTAAAAAAAAATTATAAAGAAATAAAATTAATTCCTTTAAAAAGTATTGAAAATAAAGAGTTATTAAAAGTAAAAAAAAAAAGAAAATTTATAGAATATTGTTGGACACTAACACCATTTTTACCTTCTTTCTTATTTAAAAAAGAAAAAACTGTCAAAAAAGTTACTTACATTGATGCAGATATTTTTTTTTTTAAAACTCCGACAAAAATTATTGAAGAATTTAAAAAATCAAAAAAATTAATTTACATTACTGAGCATGGTTTTCATAAAGATAAAGATTATAGCAAAGTAAGCGGAAGATTTTGTGTACAATATATGATTTTTAAAAAAAATAAAAATTGTAGTAAAATTCTTAGATGGTGGCAAGCTAAATGCATTGATTGGTGTCATGACTATCCAGATAGTGGTAGATTGGGGGACCAAAAATATCTTGACCAATGGCCTAAGTTATTTAAAAAATATATTCATATTTCTAAAAATAAAAAATTCTTTCAAGGCCCTTGGACATTTAATAGATTTAATGTGAATGATAAAATAATTTATCATTTCCATGGACTTAAAATAAATAATGATAAGGTTTTTATATTTAATAGTTATGGTTTTACAAAATTAATACTTAATAAAATTTATTTACCTTACTTCGCAGCTTTAAAAAAAACTTTACTTAATATAGGTTTTAATTTTAAACAAAACAAAAGAAATAAGATGGAATTTTTGATTGATAATTTTAAGTATGCATATAGCTCAACTTTGTTAAACTTTAAAAAAAGGAAAAATTATATTTTTAATTTAAGGTAAAATCATGAAAAAAATTAGAAATAAAATATTAAGAATTCTAAGTAATAAAAAAAAAACTAATTCAACAATATTATTTATACTAGATAAAATTGATAAAATTATCAAAATAAAGAGAATTTTTTTTATAAATTCTGCAACAAAAGATGTTAGGGGAAACCATGGGCATAAAAAATGCACACAGGTTTTTGTTAGTGTTAAAGGTGATATAAAAATTGAAATATTCAATGGAAAAAGAACAAAATTTTTTCTTCTCAGACCCCTAAGAGATATTCTTAAAGTAGAACCGAATAATTGGGTAAAAGTTCATTTTAAAAAAAAAGAAATCCTTATGGTTTTATGCGATAAATACTATGATTATAAAGATTATATTTTTAAAAAGTCAAAAATAGGCAAAAAATAATTTTGTGAAAAAAATTATAAAAAAATTTTTAAAAACATTCGATTATAAATTATTAAAAATTTCTAAAAATAAAAGTTCAATTGAAATAATTTTAGAAATTATATTAAATAAAAATATAAGCTTAACTTTAGATATTGGAGCAAATACAGGTCAATTTGCAAGTGACCTTAGAGAAGCAGGGTATAAAGGTAAAATTATAAGTTTTGAACCTTTATCTTACGAACACGAAATTTTAAAAAAAAATTCAATTAATGACGCTTCATGGAGCGTATATTCTAGATGTGCTATTGGTAATTTAGATGGAAATATTGATATTAATGTATCAAGTTATTCTCCTTCATCAAGCCTATTGCAATTTACAGAAACTCATAAATCAGCAAAACCTGAAGCAAGAATGGTGAAAAAAGAAAATGTACCAATATATAAATTAGACACCATAGTTTCTGATTTAAAATTAAATGATACAAAATATTTTCTAAAAATAGATACCCAGGGTTATGAAAAATTTATACTGGATGGTGCAATAAACTCATTAAAAAATTGTGAAGTTGTATTTTGTGAAGTGTCTTTTAAACCCATGTATCAAAATCAAGAATTATGGTTGGAAATAATAAATTTTTTAAAATCTAAAAATTTTGAAATTGCTTCAATAGAGAATGGAGTATTCGATAAAAAAAATATTCTTCTTCAGGCTGATATAATATTTATTAAATAAAATTTTCTTAATTTAAAAAATTTTTTTAAAATTTTTAAGTAATGAATTGATATATATAAAAATAATTAATATAAAATTTTGTTTATTTTTTCTTCTTATTCTTACTTCTTCGTTTAGATGCTTGATAAATGGGAACTTTGAAGAATGACCTCCACTTTTCATTTCTCCAACAATTTTATCTTTTTCTGATGATGATATTTTATATTTTTTCTTTTTTATCATTCTAAAATAAAAATCATAATCAGAGGAAATTTTAAAATTTAAATCATATAGTCCAATTTCATTGTGAACTTTTTTTTTTACATAAAAACCTGTTGAGTGGGATGTTGCAAAATCAAAATTATAAAAAATTCTTTTTTCATTAAACCCAGTTTTAACTATTGTTTTTCCGATATAGTTTCTTTTCACCGTAGCAAATAGCGCATCAATATCTTTATTTTTAAAATTATTAATTACAATATCTAATCCTCCAGGGTAAATTGTATCTCCAGAATTACAAAAGCCAATTATTTTGCCTGAACTATTTAAAATACCTTTATTCATTGCATCATAAATTCCATAGTCTTCTTCAGAAATAACTTTATCTATTTTATATTTATATTTTTCAATAACTTCATTTGTTCCATCATCTGATTTTCCGTCTATTATAATATATTCAATGCCAGGAGTTTTTTGAGGAATTATTGATTTTATTGTTTCTTCTAAATTATTTTTATTATTTTTTACTACAGTTATGATTGATAAAATTTTAGAATTTTCTTCCATTAATTTAAATGTTTAATTATTATAAAAAAAAATATAATTATATCTCTAATTTTAAAATTACTTTAATACAATGAATATTTTAATCACCGGTGTTGCAGGCTTTATTGGTTTTTCAATAGCAAATAAGTTGTTAAAAAATAAGAATAATTTTGTCTTAGGAATTGATAATTTTGATAAATATTACTCAGTAAAATATAAAAAAGAGAGAATTAAACAAATAATAAATAAAAAAAATTTTAAGTTTAAATATTTAGATATTAGAAAAAGAGCACATATAAAAAAAATATTAAAAAATTATTATTTTGATGTAGTTTTACATTTTGCAGCACAAGCAGGAGTTAGATATTCTCTTAAAAATCCTCAAAAATATATTGATGTAAATAAAGTAGGTTTTGAAAATTTATTGAATGAATTGATAAAGATAAAACCAAAAAAAATTATTTATGCCTCATCAAGCTCAGTTTATGGAAATTCAAAAAAATTACCATCTAATGAAAAACATAAATTAAATCCAAATAATATATATGCTAAGACAAAAATCGAAAATGAAAATCTAGCAAAAGAATATAAAAAAAAATTTAAATTAAATATTTGTGGATTAAGATTCTTTACCGTCTATGGAGAATGGGGCAGACCAGATATGTTTTTGTTTAAATTGCTTAAGGCATATAAAAAAAATAATTTTTTTGATTTAAATAATTTTGGAAATCATTCTAGAGATTTTACTTATATTGGAGATGTAAATTTAATTTTAGAAAAATTAATTGAACTAAAATATTTTAATTTTGATATTGCAAATATTTGTAATTCTAATCCGGTAAACATTAAAAAAATATGCGAAAATTTTAAATTAAAATATAAATTTAATAAAATTAGATTGATAAAAAAACATAAAGCTGATGTTTTAAATACTCATGGAAATAACAAAAAAATAAAAAAAGTTGTAAAATTTAAAAGATTTACAGCATTTGAAGATGGTTTTAAAAATACTTCTAAATGGTATTTTAATAAATCAATTCAAAAATTTTAACTATGAAAATATTTTATTGGTGCCCATTTATAGGAAATGTTGCAACTATAAAAGCTGTTTTGAATTCAGTAGACTCTATAAAAAGGTATTCTAAAAATTCTATTGACCCTCATTTAATTAATGCAGTAGGTGAATGGAGTAATAAAAAAGAGATGTTAAAAAATAAAAAAATTAATGTAATTGATTTTTATAAAACAAATATTATGAACAAATTACCTAAGCTTGGGTTTTTAAAAAGTAGATTAACTTATTTTATAATCTTTTTTCTAACTATTTTTAAATTACATAAAGTTTTAAAAAAAAATAAGCCAAAATATTTAGTTGTTCATTTAATTACTTTTATACCTTTATTTCTTTTTTTAATATTTAATTATGAAACTAAGTTAATTTTAAGAATATCTGGTTTACCTAAACTTAATTTATTAAGAAAATTTTTTTGGAAAGTAGTTTCTTCAAAAATATATTTTATTACCACTCCAACTATCTCTACTTTAAATTTATTGAAAGCAAAAAATATTTTTGATGGGAAAAAATTAATTTATTTACCTGACCCTATTCTTAATATATCAGAAATAGATAGTAAAATTAGAGACAAAAGTATACCAGATACAAACCTTTCAAATGAAAGTTCAATAGTTTCAATAGGAAGGCTTACCAAGCAAAAGAATTTTGGATTTTTAATTGACGTATTTAACATTATTCAAAAGAAACACGAGAATTTAAATTTGTTTATCTTAGGAGATGGTGAGGAAAAAAAAAAACTGGATAAAAAAATTAAAGATTTCGGTCTATCAAAAAAAATATTTTTAGTTGGACATAAAAAAAATGTATTTGAATATTTGAAAAATTCTAAAATTTTTGTACTTACTTCGTTATGGGAAGATCCAGGTTTTGTTTTACTTGAAGCAGGATATTCAAATTTAACTGTTTTATCCAGTGATTGTCCAAATGGCCCAAAAGAAATATTAGATAATGGAAATAATGGCTATCTTTATCATCTCAACTCTGCTGAAGATTTTTTATTAAGTTTTGAAAAAATTATTACTTCAAGTAATGAGGATAAATTTAAAAAAAAAATATTATTAAAAAAAAAATGTAAAGAATTTACTCTTTTTAATCATTTTAGAATACTAAACAAAATATTAGTTAAATGAAAAATCTAGTAAGTATAATTATTCCTCATTACAAAAATCATAACTTACTTATTAGGGCATTAAATTCAATTTCAAAACAAAAATATAAAAAATATGAAATTATCGTAGTGAATGATAACCCTAAACATAAAATAAAATTAGAAATTAAAAATTATAATAAAAACTTTTTAAAAAAAATAAAAGTTTTAAATAATAAAAAAAATTATGGAGCAGGATTCTCTAGAAATAAAGGAATTGCTTTATCAAAAGGAGAATATATAGCATTTTTAGATAACGATGACATTTGGAATAAAAATAAACTTTTTAAACAGATTTCTTTTATGAAAAAAAATAATTATTCAATAAGTCATACTTCATATAGAATTATTGATGGAAAAAAAAATTATATTTCCTGTAGAAATGCAAAAAATTTAGATTATAAAAATCTTTTAAAATCGTGCGATATAGGTTTATCGACAGTAATTTTAAAAAAAAAAATATTAAATATGAAAAATCCATTTCCTAATTTAAAAACAAAAGAGGATTATGTGCTATGGTTAAAAATATCAAAATTAGGCAATGTTTTTTATGGTTTTAATCAAAAACTAACTGATTGGACTGATACCCCTTATTCACTCTCCAAATCAAATATACAAAAATTAATTGATGCTTTTAGAGTTTATTACGTATATGAGAAGTTTAGTTTTATTAAATCTTTATGTAATACCTTTTTTTTATCACTAAATTATTTAAAGAAAAAATAATGATGTCATTAATTAGTTCATTCACATTTTTATTTATTTTATATCTATTCTTTATTTTCTTTTTAAAAAAAAAATATTTGCAAAGCAAATATAATAGCAAACATCAGAAATTAGTTGGCAAAGAGTCAATTCCTCTTATAGGTGGTATATTATTTTTTTTCCACATCATTTATAATTACAGTTTGTTTGATAATTCTTTGATTGTATTTTCATTTCCTATTCTTTTTATAGGTATTTTATCAGATATTAATTATCTAAATTCACCAAATAAAAGGTTAATATTACAGTTTTTAACAATTAGTGTTTTTTTAATATTTTTTGATTATAGAATTTCTGATTTAAGAATTGATCTCTTAGATTTTATTTTTCTAGATACTTACTTTAAATTTTTCTTTACAGCATTTTGTATTTTAATTCTTATAAACGGATCTAATTTTATAGATGGTTCAAATGGCTTAAATTTAGGATATTTTTCTATAGTACTGTGCATAATACAAATTTTGATTAGTGACAATATAATAGATGTTAAAAATGATTCTATATTGATATGTTTAATAGGAATTATTTTTTTACTTATTTTAAATTATTTTAATTTTTTATACTTAGGCGACTCTGGGGCTTATATAATATCATTTGTTGTTGGAAGCCTATTAATTTATATTTACCAAAACAATCCTAATATTTCACCATATTTTATTGCATTGATCTTATGGTACCCAGCATTTGAAAATTTCTTTTCTATTATAAGAAAAAAAATTAGCAAAATAAGTCCTATTGATCCTGATACAAATCATTTGCATCATTTAATATTTAAATTTCTTTTAAGGCAAAACTTTTTTTTTAAAAAGTATTCAAATCAATTAACATCAACACTTATAGTTCTTTATAACTTAATTATTTTTCTAATTGCAATAAATTATGTTTCTGAAACAAATGAATCAATTTTACTAATTATATTAAATATAATTGTTTATTTATCTATCTATACATATCTTAAAAATAAATTAAGCCTTAAAAGATAAATTTACTTATCTTTTTTTGGAAGCATCAATCCATAATTCATCCAGAATAAGGCTGCGCCAAAAGATGTAAAAAAACTTCCAGAGGGCAACAATGGAATTAGACTTACGATAACAAAAAGTGTTCCTGATAACTGAAAATAGTTTTTTTTTTTTAAAAAATAATTTATTGAATAAAATAAATTAAAAATAAATAATGATAAGAAAGAAATATATCCTATCAATCCAGTTTCAGACAATATTTCAAAATGAACTTGATGAGGGTGAATAGAGGAGTCTTTTGAGTATTTATCTTTCATAACTTCTATTCTGTAATTTTTTAGGCCAACTCCTGTAATTTTGTTATTTTTATATACTTCATACGCGACTTTATAATGAGAACCATAATTAGATTTCGTAACAAGTTCTACTGGATTACTAATTATTGGTTTAATGAACATTACAAAAAATCTGTATTTATAAATATCGTGATTAAAAATAATTATTCCTATTATTATTAATCCAGCAAAAATACTTAATAATTTTTTTTGTAAATCTTTATTATCTATTAAAAAAACAAATAGTATCGTTATAATTAGAGTTTTAATAAAGTTAGATCTTTCTCCAATTATAAATGCAATAAAAAGAAAAATAATTAAAAAAATATAAAAACCATTTTTTTGTATAATTTTTTTAAAAAATTTTTTCCCTAAAATATTAAGATCTTTAAAAAACATATATATGCTTGTTAATGTAATTAAAATAAATGCTGAATATAGATGTCCAATTTTTAGCTCTTGATTGAAAAAACCACTTAATCTGCCAGGTATATAAGATTTAAATCCAAGTGTATTAAATCCAAAAAAATATTCAAAAATAAGATCTAATGAGATAATTAAAAAAAATATAGTCCAAAATTTTAAAATAATATTTTTCAGTTGGTTATTAAAAAAATAATAATTTATTGCAAACGAAAAAAGAATAAATCTAATAAATCCAAATGATCTTGATATTGAATCAATAAAACTAATACTAAAAATTAAAGTTATTAATAATATAATCCAAAATAAAATTAAAGATTTAAAAAATTTATTATTTAAAAGTTTTAGTTTTTTTTTAGAGAACAATTCGTATAAAAAGATTAAATCTAATAAAATTATAAAAAAATTTAATAATCCAGTTCCTAAGATAAATATAATTGGTAGCAAGGATATAATAGAAACTGCCAACAAACTCGGCATATCTAATTTTTTTTCTTGAATATACATTAGTTTTTTTTAAAAAATAATTTGATCATATAAATCAAAATTATAAATCCATCCTTAAATGCATTAACTTTTTTTTCACCAGCTATTCGTTTTCTTTCGTGACAACTCATAGAACCCATTTTCATTTTATTTCTTATAGCTTTTATTGGCAGTTCTACACAAAAAGAAAAATTTTTTTGATTAAGATTGATGAGTTTTGCACTTTCAGTCTTACCAAGAACATAAGTGTAAAGAATATCTGTAATTTTAAGTTTAAAGAAAATTTTTCCAATTAATGTAAAAATAAAATTACCAATTAAAGTTATTAAAGTATCATCGTCACTACTTGCATTTTTTTCATATCTGGATCCAAAAATGAAGTCTAAATTATTGTTATTTAGTAATTTTATCATCTGACTTAACTCTTTAGGATCAAAAGAACCATCGGCATTAAAAATACAAAATAAATCAGTTTTACAATTTCTTATTCCTTTTATTAAAGCATCACCATATCCTCTATTTTCTTGATAAATAATTTCAACATTAAAATTTTTAATAGATTCAATAGTTAATAGGTCTGTTTTATGAAGAACGACTAAAGTTTTGTAATTATAAGGCTTTAATTCTTCCAATACTATTGGCAAAGATTCTTGTTCGTTTTTTGCTGGAATTATTAAAGTTAAATTCATTTTTTCAAAATTGGTTATCAATAATTATAATTATAGGATAAATAAATATAATTATTTAATAAAAAAACATAAGTTAGCAATTTTTTACTAAAATAATATAAATAAATATATATAACATAATGATTATTATTCAGTCTTTTTACAAAACAAATGTTAGTTAACATAGGCATTTTAATTTCATCTTTTCTTTTTGTATTATTTTCAATTATTGGATATGGGCATTTATTTCAAAAAATTTTAAAAATAGATAAAAATGCAATAAATATAGGATTGACAGGATTTTATGGTATTTTTATTTTAATAGTTTATTCTTATTTTTCTAACTTATTCATAGCTCATTCAATTTATCATAATTTTTTATTAATATTGATAGGGTTTATTTTTTTTATTTTTTTGACTTTTAAAAATAAAACTAATGGTTTTAGAAAAAATAATTACTTAATTTTAATAATATCATTAATAATTATTCTATCTTTATTAATTTTCAAAAATCATGATGATTTTTCTTACTATCATTTTCCTTATACATATTATTTAACACAAGAGAGTTTAAATATAGGTATTGGTCAATTTGGACACGGATTTAGAACTCCTTCTTCTATTTTTTATTTAAATTCTTTATTTTATTTGCCCCTGATTGAGTATTATTCCTTTAATTTTGGCCAAGCAATCGTTTTTTGTTTTGCAAATATTTATTTTTTAAAGAACATAAATTTTTTTACACAAGAATTTAAGTTAAATAAAAATTCTTTTAATTATATAAATTATTTAAGTCTTTTAATTTTTATTTTCATTAACGTTTTTTTTTATAGGATATCTGAACATGGAACAGATAGATCCGCACAAATACTTATTTTTGTGTTTATAATTGAACTACTAAAACTAATTGACTCCAGAAAAATAAATGAATTAAAATTATCAAGTATTTTTATAATTCCAGCTTTAATAATTTCTTTAAAATCATTTTACATAATTTATGGTATTTTTTTTGTTATAATTTCTTACTACATATTTAGTATTAAAAAAAATATTTTTTTATCACTTAAAATAATTTTCCTAAATAAATTTTTCTTTCTTTTTTTAATTTTATTTTTCTTTGTTTTGCTAACTAATTTTTTTAATACTGGTTGCTTGATATATCCTTTGGCAATTTCATGCTTCGAAAATGTACAATGGAATATTTCAATTGTTCAAGTCCAAAAAATGAATGATTGGTATGAATTATGGTCAAAAGCTGGCGCAACTCCAAATTTTAGAGTTGAAGATATGCAAAATTATATACAGTATTTTAATTGGCTTAATGGTTGGATTGAAAGGTATTTTTTTAATAAAGTTTCTGATTTTTTATTAGGTATCATTTTTTTAAATATTGTTATTTTATTTACTTTTAAAAAAAATATTTCATTTCAAAATATTTTTAGATCAAATAAATTTTTATATTTAATATATTTTACTATCATAATTTTAACCTTTGAGTGGTTTTATAATCATCCAGCATTAAGATATGGAGGATATTGTCTGTTTGCGCTTTTATTTTTCATTCCGGTTTCTTTAACTTTAAAAAAAAATAGCTTAAAAATGACAAAAGTCAGTCAATATTTTTTTATACTCATTTTTTTGTCTACATCAATATTTGTTACTAGAAATTTTTTAAGGATAAAAAAAGAAATTAATATTTATAATTATAAACCTGTAAGTCAAACATTTTACAAAGTAGATGAGCATGATTTTAGAGTAACCAAACAAATGAATGAAATAAAGATTAATAGCAATGAATGTTTAATGGAAACATCAGAGTGTGATTTAAATAAAAAAAAAGTTAAAAAAGTATTAAATAAATACATATTTATTACAAATGATTAAACAAATAGTTCTTTATTTTATAAGTTTTTTTGATGCATTACATCAAAAAAAAATTTTTAATTTTTTAAAAAAAAAAGGTATAAAAAGTTTTGACATTATGTTTGATGTTGGAGCACATAGAGGAGAAACAATAGAAGTTTTTTTAAAAAATTTTAAAATAAAAAATATAATATCTTTTGAACCTAGTCCTATTAATTATTCTTTTTTAAAAAGTAAAAAATCTATTTTTCAGAAAAAATATGAAGCTACTAATATAATTATTGAAAATTTAGCATTAGGTAATGAAAATGCAAAAAAAAATATCAATCAATTTGAAGAAAGCTCTTCTACATCTTTAAAGGAAATTAATACAGATGCAAACTATTACAAAAAAAAAATAAAAGTTTTAAATTTATCTCAAAAAAATAACCTAGTTAGTTCTTTTCAAATTAATGTTTTGAAAACTAATGAATATTTAAAAAAAAATAATATAAATGGAATAAATTTTTTAAAAATTGATACTGAAGGTTATGAATATGAAATTTTAATGGGTTTAGATAAAGAAATTTCCAAAGTAGAGATTATAATGTTTGAACATCACTATGATGATATGATTAAAAAAAAATATACATATAGTGATATTTATAAATTGCTAAATAAATTTAATTTTAAAATGGTTTACAAAGCAAAAATGCCTTTCAGGAAAACTTTTGAATATATTTTTTTTAATGAAGTTATAATTAGTAAACATATTAAATAATATGGGAAATTATACAAATTACTTTGAGAAAAATTTCAAATTTTTATTATTATTATTTTTTTATATTACAATAATTATAAGTTTTTATTTAGGTGAAGATTCTACGGGTGGAGCATTTTTAGATTATCAAAATCAGTCTAAAGTTATAAATGAATTTTTAAAAGATTTTACTTATGCTTTTTTAAATTATGATCAATTACCTTATACAACAAGACATTCTCCGGTTCTTTTAATATTAATATCTTTTTTAAAAAAACTTCAATTAAACGATGAAATTATTAGATTAATTTATTTGCATTTAAATTTATTATTGCCCCTTTATTTTTTTAAATCTTTAGAAATTAAATTAAAAAATATAGACAAAAATTATTTACTATTACTAACTTGTATAATTTTTTTATCTCCAACTTTTAGATCATTATCAGTTTGGCCAGATAGTAGAATATTCGGTTTAACACTTTTCGTAATTAGTGTATTTTATTTTTTAAAATTTATTAATGAAAAATCTCTAAAATATGTTTTTCTTAATGTATTATTTTGCGCTCTTTCAGCATATGTAAGTCCAAACTTTGCAATATTTGCAATTTTTTTTTCTTTTGTTTTCATTCGACACTACGGCCTTTTCTCTTATAAATGGATATCAATTCTAATCATGAATTTATTACTTGCTTTACCAGCAATTTATTATGTTTTTTTTTTAAAAATTTATTTTTTTTATGCAAAAGCAACTGTAGATTTGTCCGGTGAAGATGTGCTTTTCTTTAATTTCTACAATCAGATATTAATTACATCATCAATTATATTTTTTTATTTAATTCCTTTTTTAATAACGAATATTATTAAAATAAATATTAAAGAAAATCGATTAATAATATTTGTTATTTCAATATTTATAACATTAATTTGCATAAACTTTTTCAACTATGAAATGAATTTTACCGGGGGTGGAATTATTTTCCAAGCTTCTAATTATTTATTTGGTAACAATTTATTTTTTTACTTATTTTCTTTTATATCAATTTTCACGATTTTAATTTTATTATTCAGAAATTATGAAAATTTAATTTTAATAATATGTGTTTTTTTAAGTAACCCCCAAACAACTATTTATCATAAATATTATGATCTATTAATTATGATTTTAATTTTAACAATATTTTTTATCGAAATTAATTTTAAGGCATTTACAAAAAAGAACTTCCTACTACTTTATGCTTACTTTTTAATTTTTCTTGTTATAAACAATTTAAAATATTTACTCTAAAAAATGAAAAAAAAATTTGAATCATTAGAAACATTTAGGGCGTTTGCGGCATTAATGATTGCAGCAGTTCATTTTAGGTTGGATTCACCATTGGTAAATCACTTTTTAGCATCAGGAATTTTTGTTCCTTTTTTTTTACATTAAGTGGCTTTGTAATTTATTTTAATTATCATGATAAAATAATTGAAACTAAAGATTTTACAAATTTTGTAAAAAAAAGATTTTTAAGATTATATCCTCTTCATTTATTTTTTTTATTAGTTTTTCTTTTAATGGAAGTTTCAAGACTAATTTTGACTACAAAATATAATGTAGTTTCTAATATTGACCCGTTCTCTACAAATGATTTGATGGCTTTCATTAGCAATATTTTTCTCTTTCAAACTTTTTTGAGTGAAAATACTTTTAATACTCCGAGTTGGTCAATATCAGCAGAGTTTTATACATATATTCTTTTTGCAATAATTATAATTTATAGATTAAATAATTTTGTTTTAATTATCTTAGCTTCTATTCTAATATATAGATTGTACAATTTTGAATTAGGTTTTGGTCCAAGCACCACATATAATTCTTTTTTAGATTGTATTTATTGTTTTCTTATCGGTGTTTTGTTTTGTAAAATTTATTTTAAAATTAATAATAAATTACAGTCCCAAGGAGTTATAAGTTTATTAAGTTTGATTTTTATATTTATATCAATTATTTCAATAAAATTTATTCTTGGTAAATTACAATTTTTTATTCCAATTATTTTTGGTTTTCTAATATTAACTTCTGCTAACCTTGATCAATCTACATTTTTTGGAAAGGTCATTTGTAATAAATTTTTTGTTTATCTTGGGAAAATAAGTTATTCAATATATCTATCACACTTGTTCGTATTTTGGATAATTACTCAAGTTTTAAGATTTATTTTTAAGTTTGAAACTTATATTGATTCAGAAACTGGATTTTTAAAACTTAATCTAAGTGGTTTTGAATCGAACTTATTAGTTTTGATAAGTTATGTAACCACGATAGTATTTTCACATTTAACTTACAAATTTATTGAGATTAAATTTTATAAGAAGTGATTTTATTTAGAAATAATTGAAAAAATTTAAGAATTTTTTTTTGATTTTTAGTAGACAAATCTGGATATAGAGGAAATCTAACCAAACCATTATAAACAATTTCAGTATTTACAAGTTTATTCTTTGATATTTTTTTCCCAAAAGTTGATTTATGTAATGGAAAGTAATGAAAATAACATTCTATACCTTTTGATTTCATAAATTTAATAAATTTGTCTCTAATCAATTGGCTTTTAAAAATTACTGGGAATACATGATAGGCACTTTCAATATTAAAATTATACTTATAAGGTAAAAAAAATAATTTTGATTTGATCTTTGTAAGAATTCTAAAATAATTGTTCCATATTATTTTTCTTTTATATTGAATTTTCTTAATATCTTCTAATTGAGAGAACAAAAGTGCAGCACTTAATTCCGGTGCCCTAAACTCTGATCCAACATCTTTCCAAGAATAATAATTTTTTTTAGTCTTTAATAATCTATCTGTACCTTTATCTAAAACAATATTTGCTCTATTTAAAAATTTACTATTATTTATCGATAGCGCCCCACATTGCCCTCCAACAACATTTTTTGTCTCATGAAAACTGAATGTTCCAAAGTCACCAATTGTTCCAAGATTTCTTTTATTAAATTTACCCATAAACGCATGAGCAGCATCTTCAATTAGATATAAATTATATTTTTTTTTTAATCTTAAAAAACTATCCATATCACAAGATATTCCGCCATAATGAACTACAATTATCGCTTTCGTTTTTTTATTAATTTTTTTTTCGACAGATTCCGCAGATATATTTAAATCATGTTTGTTAATATCTGCAAAGACAGGTTTTGCTCCTCTTAATAAAATACAATTAGCAGTAGATGTAAAAGTATAAGAAGGCAAAATTACTTCATCACCTTTATTTATATTTATTAAAATCATTGCAACTTCCAAGGCACTAGTACAATTTTGTGTTAATTTTATTGATTTTGAATTTACTAGGTTTTTTATAACATTCTCCGATTTGGTTTGAAATTCTCCATCGGCAAAACTTTTATTTTTTAATACTTTTAATAAATTTTTTTTAGTTGAATTTGAAATATAAGGTTTATTAAATTTTATTATGTTTTTATTCACAGTTTTAAACGAAAAATAAATGATACTATAAAAGTAATTAAATAATCTAAATTAAATAAAAACTTTAGATCTTTATTGGATATTTTATAAAGATAGTCAAATGAATTTTTTCTTCTTTTAAACCAATTTGAACCAAGCTTTTTATATTTATTTGACTCACCCATTGCCTCATAAAAAGTTAAGTTTTTTTCTATTGTAAAAAAACTCTTTTCTAAAAAAAAAGCAAACAACCCCATTCTAAACCCAAGCCATATGTCATTAAACTTAAATCTAAGTTTTGAATTTTTTTTAATAAAATTAATCATAAAATTTCTTCTAAATGAAATACAGCTTTCTGGAGCCAAATAGGGCCAAAAACTAAGAGAAAAATTTTTATTTTTTTTATAATTTTTATTTTTATTTTTTATTTCAATGGGTAAATTTTGTATAAAATTTACTTTATTATTTAAAATAAAATATTTTAAAATTTCTTCTAATTTAAGTTTATGAAAAAAATCATCACTATCTAATAAGCATACGATTTTACCTCTAGATTTTTTAAAAAGATGAATATATCCACTTGCAGCATCAAAGGCTGGTATATTTTTTTTTTTATTTTTATTATAAAAAATTTTAATTTTTTTATTTTTTTTAAATTTTGAGAGTTTTTTTTCAGAATTGTCAGAGGATTGATCATCGTAAATAAGAATTTCAAAATTTTTATATGTTTGATTCAAGCAAGATTTAATCGCTCTAGAAAGATATTTTGCATTATTATAATTGATAATTAATATTGAAATTAAAATATTTGCTTTTTTCATTATTTTGTATCTATATAATTATTTAATCAAATTAATTTATACTATTTAATGTGAAAAGAAAAAGACTAATAATATTTATGCCCTCAATAGAAGGTGGAGGCGTAGAGAAAAATTTTTTTATTATTTCAAATTTTTTAAGTAAAAAAATTGAAAATATTTCAATCATTACAACGTCTCAAAATATCAAGAAAAAATTAAACAACAAAATTAAATTAATTTCACTTCAAAATAATTTTTGGAATAATTTAGGTAGACGAAAAAAATTCATAATTTGTTCAATAATGCTTTTTTTTGAATTAATTAAAAATAGAAATTCAATTATTTTATCTTTTCAGGGCAATGCTTATTGTTCCTTAATATGCAAATTATTTTCTTCTAAGGTAATTATAAGATCCAATACTTCTCCATCGGGTTGGTCAAAAAGCAAAATAAAAATATTTTTATATAAGATTTTTTATGGGATTTCTGATGAAATCATAGTCAATAGTTATGAATTTAAAAAAGAATTTAAAAAAAAATTTAAACTTAATTCAACTTGTATCTATAATCCTCTTAATAAAAAAGAAATAAATAAGTTATCCAAAAAAAAAATTGAATTTAAATTTTTTAAAAAAAATTATTTAAACATAGTAAGTGTTGCACGTTTATCAGATCAAAAAGATCATTTAACTTTATTAAAAGCAATAAATGATTTAAAAGATATAATTAAAATCCGATTACTTTTGGTTGGGAGTGGAAATCAATTAAAAAAATTAAATGAATATATAAATAAAGAAAAAATTTTTAATATAGTAAAAATAATTCAATTTCAAAAAAATCCATTTCCATATATTGCTAAATCAAATTTATTTATACTCTCATCCAAATATGAAGGACTACCAAATGTTTTACTTGAAGCTTTGACTTTAAAAAAGTTTGTAATTGCTAGTAATTGTCCTACTGGTCCTAAAGAAATTTTAGATAATGGAAAATCAGGCTTTCTTTTTAATATAGGAAATAAAAATGAATTAAAAAATAAAATCTTATTTTTTTGGAATAATAAAAGAAGATGTAAAAAAATGACCTTAAATGGCTTTAAAAGACTTAATAGATTTGATAATCATTTAAACTTAAATAAATATTATCGATTAATTAAAAAGTATATAATTTAAATTGAATTAATAAAAAAAATTGAATAAACGATTAAAAGTAAAAACACTTATAAAAACAAATCGCTTAATTTTTTTATTATAATTTTATGACAAAAAAAGCTCTTATTTTTGGTATCACTGGTCAAGATGGATCTTATTTAGCAGATTTTTTACTTAAAAAAAAATACATTGTGCATGGAGTTAAGAGAAGATCATCTTCTTTAAATACAGGAAGAGTAGATCACATATATCAAGATCCTCATGAAAAAATTAGAAAATTCATATTACATTACGGAGATGTAACTGATGCTATATCAGTTTCTTCTTTGATAAAAAAAATAAAACCTGATGAAATTTACAATTTAGCAGCCCAGTCTCATGTTGCTGTTTCATTTGAAGTTCCAGAGTATACTGCAAATGCTGATGCAATAGGAGCTCTGAGAATATTAGAGGCTATTAGATTTCATAAATTAGAAAAAAATACTAAATTTTATCAAGCAGGAACATCTGAAATGTTTGGAAAGGTTAGAGAAATTCCACAAACTGAAAAAACTCCATTTTATCCAAGGAGTCCCTATGGTGTTGCAAAGGTCTATGCACACTGGATAACAGTAAATTACAGAGAAGCTTATAATATATTTGCTTGCAATGGTATTTTGTTTAATCATGAAAGCCCAAGAAGAGGTGAAACTTTTGTAACCAAAAAGATAGTTTCCGCATTAACAAAAATTAAACTTAAAAAACAAAAAAAATTATTTTTGGGAAATATAAATACAAAAAGAGATTGGGGTCATGCGAGAGATTATGTAGAAGCAATGTGGAAGATGCTTCAAAGAAATAAACCAGAAGATTATGTAATAGCAACTGGGAAACAGTATTCCGTTAGACAATTTGTTAATTTGGTATTAAAAGAATTAAAAATAAAATTCTATTGGAAAGGTAAAGGAATTAATTCAAAGTGTTTTGATCAAAATGGAAATTGTATAGTTGAATGTGATAAAGCATATTATAGACCATTAGAAGTAGATACTCTTCTAGGAAATTCAAAAAAAGCAAAAAAAGAATTAAAATGGAAGCCAAAAATCTCTATTAAAATGTTAATAAAAGAAATGGTTGATTTTGAACTTAAAAATTAACTTTAATGATATCATTAAATTCAAAAATATATGTGGCCGGTCACAAAGGATTAGTTGGAAGTGCAATAGTAAGAAAATTAAAAGAAAAAGGTTATAAAAAAATTTTAACCGTAAATAAAAAAAAATTAGATTTAACAAATCAAGCAAAAGTTTTTTCTTTTTTAAAAAAACATAAACCAAAATTTATATTTATAGCTGCAGCAAAAGTAGGTGGCATATATTCAAACAATAAGTATAAAGCAGAATTTATCCAAGAAAATTTATCTATACAATATAACTTAATTCATTCTGCTTATTTGTCTGGTATAAAAAATATTATTTTCTTAGGGTCAAGCTGTGTTTACCCAAGAGACTGTAAACAGCCTATTAAAGAGGAATATTTATTATCTGGGCCCCTAGAAGCAACAAATGATGCTTATGCGATAGCAAAAATAGCAGGAATAAAAATGTGCCAAAGTTACAATGAACAATATAAAACAAATTTTAAAAGTTTGATGCCAACCAATACTTATGGTCCTAATGATAATTATCATCCGTTAAACTCTCATTTTTTTCCATCACTAATAAGAAAAGTTGATCTAATTAAAAGAAAAAAATCTAAATATCTTTATTTGTGGGGAAATGGAAAAGCTAAGAGAGAATTAATTTATGTTGATGACCTTGCAAGTGCCTGTTTATATTTTATGAATAAAAAAACAAAGCATGATTTAATTAATATAGGAACAGGAAAAGATCATACTATAAACTTTTATGCGAAAGAAATATTAAAAACTTTAATTCCTGAAAGAAAAGTAATTATAAAATATGATAAATCAAAACCAAATGGAACACCCAGAAAAGTTCTAAATGTTTCACTTGCAAAAAATTATGGCTGGAAAGCAAAATCTAATTTTAAAATATCAATAATAGAAACATACAATTCATTTAAAAAAAACCAGTAATTAAAATTTTTGGATAAATATTGAATAAAAACTAAATAAATGAGTTTATTAACAACAAAAAAATGAAATAAATCACTGTTTACAATAATTTTTTTTTATATATAAACCTACTGCCTGGTGATTTTTGCGAAGGTGTAATACCCGA
>MDSW01160913.1_pt1 | contig 41246 bp, 25 predicted proteins | sample 811171 | NCBI WGS metagenome assembly MDSW01 (sample SAMN05326641, study PRJNA326480) | marine metagenome | isolation source: seawater | place: Atlantic Ocean: North West | collected 2012
ATATATATATATATATATATATATATATATATATATATATATATATATATATATATATGAACATAGGGGTCTATATATATGTAAATGACTTCTTATAAGGGTACAAACAGCTGTACGAGAGCGTACGGGTGAAGGAATATATTCCTGAATATTAATATAATTATATTCAGGAATATATTCACGGGCGAACGCAGGCCGAGAGCTCGCCAGGATTTCCAATACTAAAAAGATTACCAAGCTATAACTAAAATTTTAGTAATCCGGTTCTATAAAATTACTCAACCTAGTAACGCGAAGTAATCTCGGCGGAGAACCGCAACGTTCCGGTGGATTTGATGGGTCTTATCTCGGTGTCTACTGGTACAAATTCTTTTTAACTCTTTTTAACTTCTTTTTATTAAAATTACTACTAGGAATGATTTTCACTGGTACTAAGACTTTTTTATCGGCTACACTTCGAGTACCTCTTGCTTTGCTCCGCATCGCCCCCTCCCGATGGTCTGTATCCAACGCGAGCGCAGAGCGGGCACAGCGCCAGCACAGAGTGAGCGCGGGCGGGCACAGCGCCAGCACAGAGTGGGTGCGGGTGAGCACAGCGCCAGCGCAGAGTCGGTGCGGGCGAGCACAGCGCCGGCACAGAGTGGGTGTGGACGGGCACAGCGCTCTTACGGGGTGGTCTGCCATCAACAGAGTTCATGCGCGGCCTGCAAGGTTGATGGCCAAGATGATCATCTTGCTGCTATTGACGAAGCAGTCCAGGACATCAAACTCAGCCTCGAACAAATCCGCCAACACAAGGACTCCATCCAGATCAACATGAAGCAGAATAAGGAAAATCCAAGTGAGATGGAGAGACTTCAGGGGTTCTGGGATAGAATGGTTGTGGCTGAGAGGGATCTTGAGACTGGGCTTCTCAACTTGATTGGCCTTCGAAACTAGTGGCAGTCGCAGCGGTTGATTTATCTGAAAAAAATACATTGTATTCGATGCTGCTCAAACAAAATCTGCGTTTAAGCATGTCGCAAGATGGTGGGGACCGCATGACCAACGACGCAGACTTCATAGACACGGTCTTTGAACCCGTGTCGATGGCAAAGCCTGTGGTTGGCAGCAACATCACTATGCGCAACCCCGACGTCGAGATCATGGCAATGACTCTGAATGATTCGCCATTGAACAGTGCTGGTTACGGCCAGCTGGACAATGGAAGGGGGTGGTTCAACCTGAAGTATCTGGTCCTCGCAGTTGGCCCACCAGGGTTTAGCTCAGTTCCATACACTCACAACAAGAAAAAGGGCGACAAGGAGGTAGGCAAGAAGCTCTACGAACAAACAGAGGACGGCCACACCCGATTCTACAGCTATGCCAAGGGAAAGACGAACAAAGACAGGGGCGATAGAACATCGACGTACGCAGCAGAGGACACCCCTGAGTGCGACGTCACAGCCGTCGTCAAGCCTGGCATGTGTTTGACACAGTTCTTTCGCATTGACGACTACGAAGCGGACAAGAAAATGATCATCAGCAATGAAGCGCATGACGTGCTGCCCGCCTTCAGCGTCGTTTACATGCAGCTCTCCTCGTCGAATTGCGAACAAGCTTCAAAGGGTCGCCTGCTGAAAATTCGCAAGATCAAGGTCCCATCCGAGCCAGTAGAATGGTATAACTGCATGCCGTCGCTCCCATCCACTCCGGCGGAATTTCGCGAGGTAAACTCGAGCGACCTCAATTCCAGTATTCGCGAGCAATTCGACTCGCGAAGCAACTGTGTCTTCTACCAGTTCACAGTCCAGAAAACGGCGTTTACTGTCACGGATGACTCTGATCTGCTTTTATGCGAAGCCGGTTCCAACCTTGATCAGGCCTTGTTCAGCGCAGACCTGCTTTCTCACGTCCTACCGAATGCCAATGATGCACAGCGCATCAAGTTTTTCAACCTGGCCATTGCAACTGGGGCAGTTAAGGTGCTGGTCAAATCCCTCAAGCAAGAAGACAATTTCATCATGGACAGCAGCACTGAGAAGTACACGGACAAGATCATCGCTGTTCATATCGACTTCAACACATTTATGGGATTCGAGCAGATCAACTCAAAGATAATGAGTGACTCCAAGAACGACGTCGTTCAATACCTCTTTACTGGAGACGGTCGGATCATGGCCTGGTCGAAAGGCGACGTCTACGGTGAGCAGCAATCGAATCAAAACAATCGCATTGCGTTCTCAATCCTGCTGGAACCTGTTAACAACGACGGCGCTCACGAGTTGCCTTCATCCAACACCCTCTTTGACCGTAATGCTTCCGGCGTCTATTACCGAGTTCGCCTTCACATGCTCACAGCAACGAATCTGTCCGACTTTGTGGTGAAGTTGAACGCGAATGACAACGAAAGTTGTCTCATCACTCTCGAGTATCGGACTCACAATCGCGCAGTGGGTGGAGCAAAGAAGCGCAAGCGTCCACTGATTGAGTATGAGGTGGATTGATCAGTCTTTAGATTCAAAATATCACATTTAATAAATCATAACCACCCAAGCATCAATGTCCTACACGGTTTCTTGCGCCCTGATGGCGATTTCCTTCTCGTGCTTTTCCAACTTGTCCTCCAACAACAGAAGCCGCGAGCGCTGCAAGTCGATCTGCTTGCGCATCTTGGTGATCTTTCCCTCCAAATTCAGCAGGTCATACTTCTTGTATGGGCGAGCCTCAGCCCTGGGCTTTCCCGACGACACGCGACGCTTTTTTGCCGCCGGAGCTTTGGCCTGCGACATATCGCCGTCGTTCTCCTGATCCATCTGTGCCTCAATTTCAGCAGCGTCGATAGTCGACATTTTTGATAAGTTCAGAGATCCTAGACCCACCGACACGAGTAAAATGTATTGAAAAAAACGCTTAATTTTGACATGTTTAAGCAGTGTCCACTCAAACACGTGCTGGGCAGTGGTAACCATGATATCACTCATGCCACACAAGATGATTATCGTCCCCCCTCCTCTCCTGACTCCATGTCAGATCGGCAAGCAAGGCAAGCCAACCGCTTCGCAGATTCCAATCATAATGGTCTCAGATACCGAACTTATTGTGGATATCAAACAACGCATGAAAGGGAAAAACGATCCATTTGCCAGTAGTGAAATGAGTGTGTGCATTGCGCCGAATCTGAGAAATCCAACGGACTATTTTTACACCATGAAGCGCCAATTGGTATTTGTCAGTCTTTTGATCTACGTCATCGTTGTGGGCCCAATTCTGGATATGACTTGGAAGCATGACTAATACCATTCAAGAAATCTGTTACCGCACTCTTGGCCCGTTGGCATCAATACCATCGAGCTGAAAATATATTTGACCAGACAAGGCTCCAAAGACATTAAGCTTTGTTTCGAAGTGAGGTTGGGATGTGTGATCATTGCAAAGGCAAGCTGCCGCTCACGCCACTCACGCATGGCATATTCTGTCAGCACTCGTCCCATACCTTCATCAATTCTGACAAAGGAGGTGTCGAATAATTGATCAAAGACATGCATACTGTCGTACATGGTGGAAATCATTTCAGCCCGTAAGGCTCTGCTGTACACTATGTTCAGCATCTCATTGTCCTTTGGCCAATCCATAAGAGCGCGTGCATGACTTCTACAGCCTGTCGTTACCATATCTGCCATCCAGGAGCTGACAGCAGCACACCATGCATATCCATTATTCTTGGTCATGGCGTAGAGCAATTGCAATCCTTTGCCCTTCAAATTTGGGAAATTTGCCATTCCATGTAATATCATGTCCCGATCAGTCCAGGTCAAGACAGTCTCGCCTTGCGGAACATTAAACGCTCTCTCAAATTCTTGGTGAATCAGATTCGAATAATCCCGGACAAATAATCGCTGAAGTTCAAAGAACTCAACGGTGTCAACGTATGCAACCTCGGGTGGAAGGATGAAACTGATGCAGTTGAAGGCAATGTTGTGTGAATGACTGACTGAGACTGTGCGCGAAACACTGGAGTATGTTTCAGAAGAAGCTGGCATTGGTGTGGAAAATCAAGTCATTTATGTACTCATAACTCTGTACACTACCAACTATCCCCAAACTCACATCCGTGCTCGAATTGGCTTACTCCCAAATCCTCATTCATGAGTCCGTCGTCTGAGTCTTCGCTTTCATCCGATTCTTGCAGAAAGTTGATTTCAGAGTCTTCGCCTTTATCGGATTCGAATTCCTATTCATCATCCACTGTCAGTTCATGTAACTCTTTCTCAAATAAAGTCAAATCGTCATTGTTCTCTTTCCTACTCTCTTCCATGCAAGCATTCAAAGTTTCCTTTGAAATACAATTTTGCAAGTGAACTGCCTCAGTTGTACTGTCCTCGTCCGGGGACATAATGACCAGCCCGTCATTGATGAGGTATGTCAGCACAGCCAGTTCTGACATGGTTGTTTCGCTTGATTTGAGCCACTCTATCTGTTCTTCGTATCCAGGTAAACTTTCCATGATTCTCAGAACATCCCGTTGAAGTGCTTCAGGGGCTTTCATCTTACCAACTTTTTGCAGCCATAAGTCCATATGCTACTAGTTTATCTGATCTTATATTCATCTCACCTGATCATTGACATTGATATGCTGGTTGTGGAACCTTGCTAGTAGCCGGGATACGATGTCAATATCACACTGATTAGCCAGGGGGATGTAATCTCCCTCAAAGTCAACACAAAGATTGGTGATTCTCCCGTCTTCCTTGACATACGTCTGCATCTTGTCCCTCACATACTTCGCGTTCAAAGATCCAGCCACATTCTGAATGACGAGTTTGAAGGACCCATTACTATACTCAAAGAGACGCATGGTGAGTATCCGCGGGTGATGCGGGTCATACTCGTACCTGACACGATTAAAATGATGAAAAAAATATAATTTACACGTGTAGGAAGAATTTTCAACCAGCCATAATGGAATCTCATCAAGAGCTGGACTCTGTAGTGTCAATGATCATGGTAAACCTTCCATTTCCACCAATGCCAGTCCTCGTGAGACGGGGAGACGGAGAGGACTCTTTTTGTTCGTCTCATGATCTTCTGTCAAGTGCTATATCATGTTCTCTCATTCAGTGCTGGAATGAGATGGACGGCAAATCAGTTGACAACTCTCGCCATAAAGCAAAAGAGAGACAGACTGATCAGAAAATGCAAGTTCTCATGGACTTGAACCATCACAATGCTACGTTACACGATAACGAGAAACCATATCCTAGTATTGAAAGCATATACACCCTGTACGCTGACCACTATCGCAAGTACATGGCGTGTTACCCAGGAAGCTCTGACATTCGCATCCTCCCTATTGAGACGGTTGACATGGCCTCGTTGATTCACTCACAGGCCATGCAACATATCAAGGCCAAAAGAATCAACACAAACGACCAACGCAATGTGCTCGAGATGTCGTACGAGAATCTTCTGAAGACGTATTCAAATGATTTACTTTTAGAGAAGGAGAATTGACGATATGCTTTTCTCATAAACTTCTGATACAACTTTTGTGGCGATATACTGTGCAAAAGAAATACAGCCTAGTAGTTCACCCAAAAATATAGCCATGATTGAAACAATGACATCATGATCCGATCCTGACAAAAAACTTATCCCCGGTGTCTTGATCGTTAGCATGGAAATGATTGCCATGCAGAAAAAGAGGTTGAGGTACTTAAACAGTGACGAGTAGTGAATGACATGGTGTTTCTCAAGAAGGTACCTGCTTTGATTGTAGAAGATGTGAAAAATCATCAACTGCAGAATGAGTGAGATTTGCTTTGAGGCAATTTTATCGGAAAGGCAAAGACAGAGAACAACGTAGAGGTTTCCCAGCATAAGACTTGAAAGTTGGATAAACTCGGTGGTGTCAGCACGATTTCGCACTGTGCACATGAGGGAAGGAACGATCATGACAATGAAGTACAAGGACATAGCCAGGAAACTCTTGACGATTAAGGTTGCATCGGCTGGCTCTTCCTTTTTCGATTTCAATGCGCTCATGAGCAAGATAGCCACTTTTACCATCCAAGGCGAAGAGCGGACAAAGATCATGTGCGGCATGGGCCACAGTGTCTTAAATCATTTTACTTGAAATGTTCAATTTTCTGCTCTTCTGTCATATTCCATGCAGAGAGCTTGAGCTTGGATCATGAGCTCGGGGTTGACGCGAACACTTTTGAGTAAGCGCTGTGTCATCACGTTGTACACGTCTATCTTCTGCGTCACCTTGTCAGAACTTGACTTGATCAGTTGGTACAGTCCTAGAAGTACAATTGAAATGTCAACATGTCGCTGTGAGTGAGAGTTTTCCAGCATGAAGATACTAGCACCCATGCCCATCTGACTGCAGGCCATAAAATGCTTGCTGGCATCGCAATGCTTGATTGCATTGTGCACCAGCAGCAGTTGTTCCTGACTCATTCTCTCAAAGGGAATTGTCAGAAAAGGCTCATTCTTGAATGGGCAGAATCCATGTTCCGTGAAATTGAGCTGCACCGACTCGGTGCAAATTTGCTTCAGCACAGAACTGATGCAATCATTCACACTGTTCTTGCTGCGGTTGAAGAGAATACCCAATGTGCGCTTAATATTATGCTTGTCAAAGAAAGAGTTCAAAAACTCGTCATAGAGCATCTCAAAGTTTTCCCGGGAGCCACACGGACTTTTTTCAGAAACGGCCATGGGTGAGAACGTATGCAAACTTTATTGCCCATAATCATATACATTGATATTTTTTTCTATTTGGTTTCCTTCATGCCGTCCATCCTGTACACAGTTATGATCTGATCTACAATCTTGAGATAAGTGTTCATCATCTTGTTGTCGACAACTTTGGCCCCCGTCTCTTCGCATTCGATAATACTGGCATTCTTGGTGACATGGGACATAGATAGCAAGTCACTCAAGACCTGTGTCATAATAACTTTCTGATTTTTGATGTGATGCACAATGTGATGGTGGATTTCCTCTTTGGACATGTACATCTCTTCCTGCTCACTGAGCACATCGTGAACCTGGGACACAATTTCGTGCATTTGAACGCTTCCGACACTCTCATTGATGTACGAGCAAATTCCATCGACGATCTCATTATTACCCATAGTCATGCGACACAAAACACATTTTGGCTCGGAACTCATTCCAATTTGGATCAAATATTGTTAAATATTGTTTGAGTGTTTCAACTTGAACTGTATAGCTTTTCCTAGCGTTTCGAAATTGTATATGCACTTGTTCTGGTGGGACCACGGCATGTGCCTTCCACACAGCAAAAATGAGCTCATGACACCCAGACTATCATCCAAGACTGCATACTCGTGCAAATTATGCATCTTGGGACACAGCAGACACTGTCGACTGGTGGAGTTTGAGTTCTGCTTGCACTTGAACGAACAGCTGGAAAACTCCTGCCCGGTAGCAAGCCACTTATGAATTGTCATACAGTGGCGGCAAAAGTAATATTTGTTGTCGAAAACTTCCACTATTCGCCCGAGAACGTTGATGCGGACAACTGTGTCCTTATTGGAACAGATGCAACAAGACACATTTCCACTCGCATCCGTCCGGAGCTGACCGTTGAGTTTTCCAGACATTGTGGTGGTTTTACACTTCAGGCATTGATACATGTACACAGACCGCGAGAAAATCTTGGTGTCATGATACAGTGCATGTTTTAGATTCATACACTGCGCCTGTGTGATGTTGCTGGGAAGCACATGAACCCGAATGGTGTTGTGCACGTTTTTGACAGACTTGAGTAGATTGGCATTGATCTGAACGTTGAAAAACCTGGCCAGAGCCACGTGTTCGATTGCTGGCATTGCGAGAGCTGCTTTCACGTTTTCCTCGTTTATGCAATTGTTTGCCTCCCTGGTTCGATTGCGACGGACGGTGATTCGCGGCTTCCCCTTACATATTCGGTTACACTTCTCAATGATCACATGTGCCTTGCTATTGAGATCACGCCATGTCAGTATGTCAGTCTGCATGTGATTGCTTCGGAAGTGGTTGACATTCAGCTGAAACTGCAGACAAATGTTTTCGACGTTGGCCTGCATTCCAAAGAGATGTCGTAACATTTCAAATTCGCAAGGCATGTAGCGCTGCACAAAGTAAACAAAGTATTCCACTATGGCAATTCGAATCATGTTTAGGTTGTTCGTGCAGAACAAGTAAAGATCGTACTGGGAGCCCTGAGCAAGCAAGCTGTGCATGTAGGTCACAATTCGGAAGCGCAAACGCCAGACTGGTTTCTTGCATGTCTTGTTGTGGATTCCCAGACACATCCCCAGCAGAATATGAATCAGGTCAACCAGGGTTTGATTACTGACTTCTTCAAATTTTGCAAAGGTCAGTCGGTTGTGCTTGATGTACGGCAAACTATATTGAATCATTCGACACATGACGTCGTTGTTGTTGTTTCGCGTGGAAAGTAGACGGACACACTGGCCAATGTCGGGCAGAGATTCATGTGTCAGCACGTCTTCCTTTTTCAGCACAAAATACTGCCATGACAAAGTGTCCAAGAGAGGACTGTTAGAGTAGATCATCATTAGAGCCAGCCAGTGTCGGTCAATTTCTAGTTGCAAGTCAAGCCCCTCTCGATTCATCATATCATACATTGTTTGTATATGGCGCGTGAGCTCGTTGTCAGTAAATTCGAAATCATTTGAAAATGGCAGCCCCATTACGTCACAGTCCTCATACTGATTTCTGAAGTATTGAGTCTGTTTGTTGGGTCGGGAGGAGGTAATGGGGCTCAGGTAAAATCCTCGTACAACACATTATGTTGTTTGATCCAAAGAACTCCAGCTCGTTCCACCACCGAGTATTTGTTGCGTTGGTGGGCCACAATTGGCAACGGCATACTGTGAACGGGTCCATTGGGAGGACAAATTAGCATGGCTGATGGATGATACTCGCCAGGCTCGTTGCATATGTTTCCATATTTTTGGATACAAGCATTGACGGTGTGTCCGCAATGAATTGTCTTGTAGAATAGCATTTGCGTGGTCTTTCGCAGGCACAGGATGCACATACCGTTGTTGATTGAGGTTTCCGAAGGTACCACAAACGAAACACCAACAAAGGGGTTCTGAAAGTCGATGTGCATGCATTCACACTGGGACTGCATGACACATGGAACCTCATGCTCTCCTATGCATTGGCGCATGTACTTCTCTTCATAGCCGCGCGTCACGAGAGGGACTGGCGGCCCGTTGACGTCAGTGTTGACATCTGACAACATTTTAACGAACGGAATCGTGTCGAGCAACGCACTGATATCACTCTCGCTTTCATCAACGCTGCGGTTCTGCTGTATGAACGTTGACACCACACTAGCAATGTGGTTCAACCCCTCATTGCTTTCGTCTACAGTCTTACTCTTCTTATTTTTGCGGCAACTCTTGTCCAGTGTTGCATCATTCCGACGCTTGTGTGAGTCCCAGTGGGGAGGGTCACAGGAAGAAGCCATGTTGGGGTATCAAATCAGAACCATCTCCATCAAACACTTTGTTTTTTTTAATCAAATTATTCAGTAAATATCGAAACAAAAAGTTGACTAATAATTTGTACTAGTGGTGTCAGTATCAAATAGAGCAGGTTTCCGAACGAGAACACACTCATAATGACTAAGACTACCACAGCCAAATAGGGGACTGCGCGGTAGAAGTTGACAATGAAACACAGTCGCTGAGCTGCAATCATGTCATCGTCGGCGTGCTCAATGATAACTTGCTTTCGGTCTAACATTGTGTTGATGGAAGAATGGTCTATACCGGGTATGTACTCAATGTTATCCTCGACGAATTTTTGAATAACGCCTCCAAACTCAACCACACCCCAAGCAAAGACTGGCTCCCACGATACGTATTCAAAAGGGCTGGAAGAACAATCTTTCAAACACGTTGCGTTAGGAAAGAGGTCATTCGGCTGGCAATCTTGCACGTCTTCACGAATCATTGCCTGTGGAAGAATCAAATATTTTGGAAAGAAGTATCGTACAGTGCTGATGATATCCTCAATCATGCAGATTGGAATTTGAGGAAGGCAAAACGGCGAATATCCATAACACATGTAAAGAAGAAGAATCACAAATAAGGGTGTCGTCAATGTCAACACCAACGACAGTCGCATTGAATTCCAGAACAGAATCCAGACAGAAAAGTAAACACTCAATATAATTATCCCATGAAGGAGTTTGACCCGCCAACGTGAACATGTCTGAACAGCGTAAAAGTCACAGCGAACCATACTCTCAAGCTCTGCCAAAATAGATTTGTATAGGTTGTAAATGTACTCATCCCCGATACCAAAAAAATTCAAAGTTTCGCGTAGAATCAAGACGAATCCACGCTCGAGAAAACCGTCGGGTAAGGCTGACAACGGTTGTGACACATTAGTTCCATTCGAGTAGTTGACCAATTTTGGCCAGGCGTCTCGCAACAACACGCTAGGCGTACCTTGTAGGTGCGGGCTTGAATACGACAAATACGTAGTTTCAATTGTATCCTTCATGAGCTCCAGCATGTCTTGTAGGGGCTGGCACTGGTCATCTGAAGGCAAGTCGAACGAAGGAGGCCATTGATATCTCCATTCGTTCCCGGCAATGCTTCCACCCGCATAGTTGAAGTCGTAGAACGAGGATATCTGGCTGGCATATTCCGTGTGAATGTTGTTCGTCTGTTCAAATATTTGCTCAATGTTGTGCACCATGTTCTGGAGCCCCAAAAGTTTTCTGGAGCCGGAGGATTGCTGAGAGGAGTTGTATACAGCACTGACTATCGATTCCACGTTGCTCACGGTATTGTTGTCGAATGTGTGTCCGGATAGATAGCTATGCGCAATCACCTCAGACCACACAGTCACACGCGATAACGCAGACGTCACCCAGTTCTGCGGAACCAACTCACTGATGATCTTGATCGCCAGAATGGGCTGGCTGGCAACGTGGGACACAAAGGCTGGATTCGTTGTCATTTCATACCAGAAATCGTCAAAACTGCAGAAGATGCACTCACTTGTCCAATTTGACAGGCCCAATTTCCGCACAACTCTCCTGCTTGCGTAAATGGCTTTTTCGCAAGCTGCGCGAGCGTCGGGAAGCCATTCCGACTTCATCGCATCTCGACACACCCCGTTGCGTGTCATATTGTATGCTACGCTTTCCTCACCGGACGCAGCCAAAAGACGACGACCAACAAGACTGGCCGTCTTGCTGACCAGCATATAGTCACTTCTGTCCACAACCTTCATGCAGTAGAGAGACGATAAGTCATCCACTTCCATACAGGGGACCGTCAACACATCTGAAAACCGTACGGCGTATGTAGAGGTCTGCAGAAACCTGCTGTCGGGATTGAAGAGACAGAGCTTGTTGTAGCTCGGCATCACCGTCTGCCCCTTCGACGCAGAGTCACAGGAAGAAAATTGCAAAGGGAACAACCCACACGCGCAAAAACGTTCGTCGGTTTTCACGTCAAGGTAGCAAACCCTGTCCGTTTGACAGGTTCTGCACGGTGTTGATCCAACTGACACACTCATGTCGGAAAGAAGGTACGAGCAGGTTGCGTCCGATTCCTGACAGTGGTCATTTTTGGAGCATGGCGTACGCACATACCGCTGAACGTTACACGTACATAGTTTGGTCATGGGATCGCATGAGAAGTCATGAAAGGAGTCAGACATGGACGAGCACTGAGCACACGTCACGCGTTTGTTTGACGTTGGCGATTCCCGGCACGTGTCTGCCCGAGTGCAACTGAGGGTGTCCGAATCGCCAAAGAAGGTAATGTACGAAGACCAGCATCGCGTCGGAACTGGAAGGGTACCCGTTCTTTCTTTGCTTTCGCTCAGAAATTCAAAGGTGCAGTCCATTTCGTTGCACAAATGATCATCCGCCAGCGACTTCAGTTCAACGGACATTTTCTTGATACTTTTACCCGCCCCACCGTTGAACGCCTTCACGACGTTTCCAATTTCGTTCAAAATGGGCGCCAAGATTTTCTTCATAATCGGACAAAGTATTTCATTACGGACAAAGTTCATGAGAATACAGATTGCTTTCATCAATCCTTTCAGAAACTCACCAAAACTTCCCGTCTGCTCCACCAACAATTGCCACACCGCCTCCAGCAGAAGATGAAAAAAGTTGGCGACTGACTCCATGAGCAAACCAAGATATCGAAGCATTCTCGTCACAGCATCTTGCACTAACGAAACACCTTCGGTCCCGATCACAGATCCGAGAATAATCTGCCCCACCTGAGACCACAGCATCATGTAGAAATAAAAAATGCGAAATGCAAACCCGACCGCGCCGCGCAGACTTGCAATGGCCTGTCTGACGGGCACCAGCAATGTACTGGCACATTTGCCCTTCTCGTTCTCGTTGGACTCAATTTGAAGTTGGATTGATTCATCATCGACATCCTGTTGATATGGATCACAGGTTGCTGGAGCCAACGATTCGTAGAATTCGAAAACAGTGTTCGACACGAATTGCTGATTCTCCACACTGTATGAAGCGGGAGTGTAGAAGAATGAACTGACTGGACATTCCGGCAACGCCATTGCTTCGCACAAGATTTTCTTAATTTCCGAGTTCCACTCCACCACGGCAGTGCAAATCGCCTGCGTGTTGGAGTCTAGCAAGCAAAATTCCACGGGCTCCGTGCTCGGTGCCGACGCTAGAACTTTGCTCAAACACGAAGTTGACCGTTGCTGTGGATCAATCCACGTTGTCTTGTCGATGCTCTCGGTGCAAGCAGTCGTCGTGTCCTGCTGGTCACAATATACCCAGTTCCTTGCCCACAAGTTTTGATCGCTGATAGTATTGGAATTAGACCCTTCATCACTCGGATTTGGGATCCAAGTGTCGTAAAAGTCGCTTGTCTCGTCTGCTTCCAACAGGTTTCTCAAGAACTGACCCGATACCCAGTATTGACTATTGAATACCTCGTCTAAACGAGTGCATTCGGTCGACGCAACAGGACAAAGCTTTGAACGCAGGTAGTTGGCAACCATTCGTTCCGTGCTGATGCGCATGGGAATACCAACGCTCAGCATGGAATATTCAGACGAGAGGTCATGGGTAACCAGGTTGCGATCTTGGAACTTTCCTGTGTACGTGTGACAGTGTCGGCAGCGCTTGTGCCGCTCCCGCTCTTTCCTCGGCGTCGCATGGTCAACACTGTAGGTGAACATATGGAACCCCGAATTGCTTCCCTGTGTCCACTTGCACCGCACTCCCTCCTGTTCTTTTGTGCAGAGCTGAAGATACTTGTCGGCAGGCCAATCACTCTCTTCCGCATGTGTGAATCGCGGTAGTCTGTGCATGTGACAGACGCCCGCGGGTGCCACTGAGACCGAAGAAGTCGGGACGGACACGGGCTCCGTGTGTTCCTCATATCGCATTGCAAAATGCGGAAGTCGTTCCAAGACAGATGTTGACATGTCAGTACCCAGCACTTTCTGCGAGTCGTCGTACAGGTGGTAGTATGAATGAGGCCAGTCTATGATTGCGTCCGACATTGAGCTGCCTTCCAAATCAACATGTTTCCACTTTTTGCTGTCCATCAAATGAGCCATGTCATACATTTCATGCAAAACATCTGACAGCATTCCATGACACGTATTGTCCTTGCAAGCTCGGTTGTCCGCAACAAAGCGAGCCGGTTGGAGATTTGGCAATCGAACGATCGAACTGACTACAGGATGAACGTTTGAGTAGTTGGCACCTGTAATATGCTGGAATCTCAGACGGTTTCTTTGAACAAAGGGCGTTCTCACAGAAAATGGTTTTTCGCTGCTGCTGAACGCGGTCCACCATTTCAAGGGACATTTCCATGAGACAGATGCTCCTGCTGTCACATCAGGACTCCACGCTGTTTCATACGCGCGTTGGCGCCAACCCCACGAGTCTTCAATTCGCGACAACCAGTCATGAGTCCCAGGTAAGAACTCATTGGAGGAGTCCTTCGCACATGCAGCGTGGTCTTCACGGAGATGTACACAGTCCAAGTGCAGGTTTCCATCACTGCCGATACCAAACTCCAATCCATGTCCGCCGATGTCAGATGCCTTCACGCGCATGGCGTTGAGGCTGAGAGTAAATCGGTCGGTGTTTCGGCGTCGAAAAATAGAGTTTGAAATGTCAAACAAGCCAATTTGTCGATTACCGTCAAAAGCGTTTGCGAGATATAGATCCCGCACAGTCGCGCCCTGGTGTCCATGCAACGAACCGAATCTTCCATTGCACTCGTCATCGGCACTGAAACTTATTGTCTTGCGGCAAAGTGGGGTCTCAGAGTCTCTCAGGCTACCCTCCCTGCGCATACCTACAGCCTGCAGCGTCTGTCCAAGTGTCTGACAGTGTTCGGGAGTGTCCTCGTAAAGCATTTTGTAAAAGCGAGGAAAGTGGGATTCGCAGTTGAGGGTGTTTCCACATCTGGTGTCCACAACTCGCGTGTTATCACCCTCCCAATTGTGCTCAAGCCTGGTGTCACAACCACAGGCAAGTCCGAACGGACACGATGTAACATCGTAATCGCCCGTCCACAAGGGGTTCATGACGGTGTAACCGTTGTTTCGCTGATCTTTGTAGCACATCCTGTACCGCATGTCTGCATTCTCACTGATTGACTTTGACGTCAGAGCTTCCAAAAACGTCTCTGTAATGGGTTCCGAAAACGACGGGTAAAAATCGTTCAGCAAAACCGTTGAGCTGACATTCAAACGAAGTCGATGATCCACTTCCCATCCAATATCAATGCTCAAATCTTCGACACACTCTCTCAGTTTCTGATGCAGCTGGTTTGTTTCTCCGAGACTGAGATCCCCTCCATCCTGACAGGCAAAATTTTTCTCTGACATCCACACATTCCAGTCAATGTTTTGACTGATTTTCTGGTTGAATTCTGCAAGGTTGGTTGTCGCGAGCGGCATAATTCTGTCTGACAGTCCATTGTTACCCAGGCATAGATTTTTTAGGTCGTTAGTATTGTATATCTCTCTTTGTACGATTTTGAAAATTTCAAATTTTGCTTGGTCCAGAGTGAGATATTTTCGTTCGAGATTCGATATCGTCTTGGTCACCGCACCGACAAATTCAAACTCATAATTTTTGAGACGTCCATAGAATTTCGGACAATCATCGGAAGGCGACATGTCAATGTAGTCAGTGAGTCCTGCCATGATATCTGAACATGTAGTTTGTGTTATTATGATACCTGGATCTTCATAGAACCCGGCTAAATCTTCATAGTCTTTGATTGCTTGTTTCAGTTTCACAAAGTAATAGATGGGTATGAAATTTTTGTCTGTATTGTGATCCGCGTCTAAAGTCCGTTCAAGTAAAAATTGTTTTTCTTCCAGAGAGTTGATCGACTCAAACTCGGGGTCTGTGCTTCCCAGTGTTTGTTCGTACACGTATCGATACATCGACTTTACTTTTTTTGGTTCACCCGCTTGTGTCAGCTCCATGGTGGTTGCAAGCGAAGTCGGGTCAAACCCACTCTTGACCCAGCACGTGTCTTTACGATATAGATTCAGCTTGTTTCCATCAAACGGACAGCTTTCGTTACACCACGCACAAAATACGTTGGGTAGCATTGTGATCTGAAGCTCATCCAGAGCTCTGCCAACCACCTTATTGATTTCATCTACAAGATCATTGTTTCTGTCACTGACATCTACAGGCAACTCTAAAATGGTATCGCTTGTTTGAAGATGCTCCCTCAAGGTCAGACCAGACTCTTTTTCCAGGTTTTCACAGCGCAGTTCCTGTTGCTGACCTGGTTTTGTGATAAGGTCAAACCAGTTAGACTGTACCCCCCCGTCTCTGTCGCTGCTTGCCAACACGACGCACTTCCAAAACCAATCAAACTCGATGGAAATTGCAGCTCGCTCGTGGAACATGTACAGAGACTTCCCGGGCACTGCCTCTTGTTCATCAGCACTAGAAACAGGATACGGACGTAACTTGCGGTCAGACACGGTGCCAGTAACGATGTTTCCGGCCTTTTCTAACATATCGCTAATGTGTCGAACGCATCGGGACTTGTTGACGTAATCGTCAATGTCGTAGATGCCTCGCCCTTGCCCACTTACCACATCAATACCAAACAAAGAAGGTAGTAGCGTGTTTGCGTACTGCGTAACGACCTCCTTTTTCTGACTGGAGTATTCCCTGGTCAACATTTCAAAATACCGTTTAAAGAGAGGGAAGTCCGTCAGTTGATCGATTTCATTTGAGAATGCATGAACGCATTTACTTCGCACACTTTGAAACATGGCATCCAAGGCCTGGTCATCCCAGGTGCTGTCCAGAGGGGTCACAAACGTATTGACCGGTACGTTCCTGTCAGTGGCAAACAATCCATTGACAAGAGGTGACGTATACCGGTCAACAACGCATTGACACTCGTCGGCAAGCGAGCAAGCCGTGTCCATTCTGTAGCCAGCTCCGTAGCAAATGTCTGCATCATTATTCCAATATGTCCGGTGAAAGTTACCTTCGAAGTTGTCACCCCGCAGTACTTTGCGCTGAACTGTGATCTGGTCGACTGTAAATTTGAGAGTGCTACATACCTGAAACTCGTCGCATCGCGCCACCGTCTGGTGCACGTATCGAAGGGTGTCTTTTATGCCCGTGTCGTCTGCATAGACATACGGACTAACGAAGCCAGAGATTTCCGAGCTACGAGGCATGTCACAGAATCTGAATTTGTCTCGGTCACTGCCCTTAATTTTTTCACGAGTTCTGATTCCCTTCATTCGATTGGGCGCAACGTCACTTTCTGTTGAATCGTCATTGAGGTTCGCGGCCCTGACTTTCGACGGACTGCAAAAGTGGAGAGCATGCTGATACGACCGGTCGCATGCGTGGACAGCTGTGTGCAGGACATTATGTTCGCCAGCCGTCTTTGACTCTGGGTCCTCCGGCCATTGAAACTTTGTGTCGCCGTCCATCAGGCGCAGCGCTCCCTCGGGTTCAGCACCCTCGGTCATGTTTTCATACATATACCAATTGCGGAGACTGCAGAGGCCATTGTCATGGGCAAAGGAGGGGACGCCCTGTCCCTCACTGATACCATACATGGTATCATCACATTCTTCGCTCTCACTTGCAAATAATTGCACGTTGACGCGTTCTCCATTTCTGTTATTGAAGATGATGTAAGGTTGCACGCATTTTCCCTGCCCTGAACACATCAGACCACTGCTGCAGTGGCTGTGCTGATAGCAGGTGTCTTTGTGTGCACATATGCCAGCCTGTTCGTCATCCTCGTCGTTTTTGGGTGGTTGGAGACAGACCAGATCAACCGAGTCACACTCCGCATTGCTGAAACACGTACGCAGAGGCGGCATGGGGCATCCCTCAATGTCGTCTTCACTGAGACCGTAAAACTCAGGTGTTTCATCATTGTAGTGTGGCCACGCGGAATCCAAGGCTTCTTGCAAGTCAGGATCATCCCCATACGATCGTAACCAGTTTCGAATCAGGCCGACTGAATGGCGCAGGATTCTGTCTTCTGACACGATACTCGTATCCATGCCACTTTTAGAAGGGGTGCCTCTGAAGCGCATGTTCTCAATATTGTCATCACGGGGGTTTGTAACAGGCACTGCGGGGTCCACCTTCTGGTTCTCATTCCAGCGCGTGGATATGTAAAACGGATTCAACTCATGTCCGTATGCGCCGTATACTGATGCGTCGCAGATGAGATGGGATGCTCCGTACGTAGTTGAGTACAGCGTCATGTTGCGCAAGCGTACAGGATCAACTGTCCAATCCGCACCAGACACCCCAGTAGACATCCACGAATCAAACCCTCGCATGTGAGCCTCGTCACTACTACAAACAGTAGTTGCGTGATACCCCACCGGGTGTTGGGCGTCGTCTCCAAAGTAATCAACTAAATCATCACAGAAAGCGTCGGGAGGGTCACCTTCAGTCTTATCTTCGTCATGTTGTACCAAAATTGTCTTGATTCTCTCAAAAAGTGCTGTATGTTCAAACTTTGCACGACCCAGCTCTTGGTGAATTTGAGCCAATGTATCGTCAAGATCACTCTGAAGAAATGAACCTCTTTCTTTTTCGTGAATACTAGTCGGCCATTGCATGCTGTATAGTTTCACATCTTCTCCATCGGCAAACTGCCGTGGATCCAGTTCTAAATCATCACAATTATCCTTCTTGAATAGCACATTGGTACAGTCAGTCTCACCGCAAGCACACGGATCGTAAAATTTCGAATCGCACATGAGTAGACAATTATGCGTGACATAGTAGCTTGTACAGCCGTGATCTGCAGCCAAGTTAAAGTCACATGATGACAAAAACTCATCAGGATCATCGGGAACAATGTCGTAGACTCCGCGCAGGTTACAGATTCCAATCTGCTGTAGATTAATCTCACACCGCTGTCTCCACTTTGCCTGCTTGTTATCCTGTAGTATGACTTCTTCGTGTTCAAGATCTTCGTATATGTGTCGCATGGCTACACTGATTGCATACTCAATCACCCACGTCGAACAGTATGACGACACGCCTGACGTGTGTATGGTATGGGCCATTGGAAAGAAAACGTCGCGAAAGTACTCTTTCAAATCTGCTTTCCACAAGGTTGCATCGTTGTCTTTGCTACAGTACGGCTGTGCTATTGTGTGCATCTTTGCTGCATTGAAAGGGAGATTGGCGGGGTCGCGTCGCAAGAAATTATGTTTCTGCATCCATTTCAAGTTCGCATCTGTCTCGCGGCCAAGAAGTCCCATCCGCAGTCCAGAGGGACCATAACTCGCCAGTTCCTGCAAATTTATGTTGTAAGTGACATCACTGTTCTGGAACCAGTCTTTGTTTTGCTTTGAATCCAGCAACCCCCATGTCACGCTGGGAACTGCGTCAGCACAACTCTCAGCCCATGCAGGCAAAATGTCATCGCTTTCTTGGATGACACGAAGAAGTGTAAATAATTCGGCGCGACTGTCGTAATGACCTTTCTCACAAAGAGTTTGCCATGACACTTGCAAGTCCGCTGGCGCGTGAACATTTTCACATCCATCTGGAACCTTACACTTCAATTCCGAGCCTACCATTAAGGTCCAATCACACACACAACGTGAGGATATGTCTCTGACAAACTTAGTATCATCCAACGCATGGCCCCGAATCCGATCTAAGTATCGAGGCACTTCCGCATACTCGTCAACGTTGTAACCCACGTCTAACACATTGGCCGAGGCAGGTGTGGGGTCAGACAAGATGTTTTCACACCACACACTGTCGCTGGGCATGTATCGATGCACATGAGTCCAGTATACAGGAGATTCTTGCTGTGATCGCTGTAGTATACGGTTGATCGCTTCTTCCATACCGTGTAAATACGCAGTATTATTCACTGTCGGATCGTAATGAGTGTCAGTATCCACTTGCATGTCAGACACTCCAGATTTGATAGGCATGGTAAAAAAAGACATGGACAGGAGCTCCATGCATCGCGTTCTCAAAGGTTTGCCTGTAAACTGAGTCATAACTTCGTTTTTGGAGTACTCCATGACAGGGTTACTGTCGTCGAACACATACTTGTCGTGAAGTTCTTCAATTTCACTCTCTGTAAAATTGACTGTTGAAACGTACGAGTATTCTTGCTTGCTCCAGATATCTTTTCTTAAAATGTCATCATCTATTACAGATTGGAGTTGAATTACCTGCATATCCTCATTGATATTCCAAATGTCTGGAAATTTGCGAAGAGCATTAAACTTGAGATCGTCAAAACTTTTGCCTTTGCAGCATTCAAGGGAGGAATCTTGTGTCCCAGGGCATGTACAGTAAAAATTACTGATATCTGAATACGTTCGCTTGATGTCATGAAGAATGCTCGTGAATGTTTCTTGCAGTCCACTGTTTAATGAATCTTGTGCGAGTTTTTGAGCAGTGCCAATAATGTGCTGACGAGCGTCAGAGCCACCTGTCGCATATCCTGGTCCGGGATTGAAATCACGTGATTGTGGATCGCCCCGATGATACTGCTCCACTGCAAGCCTGCGTCCGTTGGAAAGCTCAAATGTCGATTGCATATCTGCGCTTGCGTAAGGTCCAAGCACGACACAGTCAATCAATTGATGAAGCTGGTCACCTTCAAAGCTCCAAGAGCGTGTCTCGATCTTATCACTTAGTGTGTTACCAAACCTATTCAACTCTGGTAAGATAGTGATATCCAATAGCTGTCGTAGATTTGCTTCGGCTCTCAACAATCTACTCTCATTATTGCCAGTCGCCATTTCGTGCAGCATGCTGACATCAACTCTGTTGCTGCTACTGACACTCCATAAAGTCTTTGGAAACGATAGTCCGGTTGATGGATTGATACTTCCAACACTACCTGAGAATGTCTGACAACTGTCAGTCTCGACAAATGTATGGGGGATGAGAGGATCATTGGCTTCATATACAAAGTAAGCGTTTTTGCGTTTGATGCCAATCTTGTCCGACTGCGAGGAGTACAGAAAGTATTCTCGCATGCATGACTCCGACCCGATATCCTCTTTGTACACTTGCTGCAGACATTCAATGGTGGCGCGATCGGCAATTTCCCCACCCAATACCTCGACGTGTTGCCAGATTTGCATTAAACGCTTGACAACTCCAGGATTTTTACTTGTTTGCAGAAATGCCCCGACAGTAGCAAGACCCTGTTGCCACGTATCGTAGTCCAATTCACCAAGATACACAGCACCATCATCCCACGTTGACTGCTGATAATTTGCACGACATCTCGTCACGACTTGCATTACCTCCGCACCCTGGGCTTCAATTTTTGGAATTCTTGGCTTGAGAGCATTGCAGTCCCCATTCAAAGATTGAAGACACTGCAAGTATTGCACGAAATCACCACTACCGCCTTGATTTGGATGGCCGGGGTTTAGCAGCTGGTCCAACGAGAACGGGTTCCAAATCAAAAGGTCGGAACCATCAACGTTTGTCAGTAAAAGTGGTCCAGAGCACCACAGCGCATGTGAGCCCTGGTGAATTGCAGTGCTGCGTTGGGGACTGGGAATTCTCATCGGTTCATCACTACAGACGCACCGCCCTCGCAATTGCATCGAGGTTTCCGGTAATTTACAGTGAGCCCAATCCACGACTTGCGTAACGTCCATGATTCCTGTCACCACACCTTGCGCGTAAGCAAAACCAGCATCTATGGCGTGTATGTACGGCTCAAAATAATATGACCGTCTGAATGTTCTGATGTCTGTCATAAACTGACCAACAAGAGAGGAGATTTTTTCCTGGCCATTGTCAGCGTCCAAGGAGGCGACATCTCCGTATTTGGACATGCACATTCCCACCAGATTGTCTGACGCCTCGTTACGTTCAGGGGTACCTCGCAAGATTTGAATTTCGGTGCCCGCCGCATCGATTGCGCGATTGACCATGACCAAAAACGAATCCATCCTACAGGCTGTTACTTTTTGAGAAGCCACGGCAATGTAAATTGGGTACATCATTATGTTGGACAGCAGGTTGGTCATTGACGTGATAAACATAATCTGCTTGCCATGAACTCTGACGTCAATGGCCGCGTCATTAGCGTCATACGACGGTGATGGAATATCATTCACGTGCATGGAAGCCAGAACGGCGCCACTTACTGAAGTCAATGTTGCAACCTGTTCCACAATAGAGTCTTTCATGTTACACACCGCAGCCATGAAAAACTCCTGGGGCCATGTTATCCGGTATATGTTTCGCCTTTCTTCTGTAAGCTCAACTACGACCACAACGGTGTGACTTATGGCTAGCCACGTAGCATGCATTCCAATGCGTAGCGTGTCGGTCATTTTCGCCATTCGATTTCCAAGATTACACAGAGGAGCCTTCATGTTTACCATGGTTCCCACACACCGTCTTACAGCACACTGGGAGGCTGCGTAACATTTATTCTGAAGATCAATCAGTTCAGCTGGACTTTCTCGGTTGGCACAAGCAAAACAGCTATCGACGGAACATGTGATACTTCTTTTTACTTTCTGTGCAATGTTGACACCGCCGGTGAGATTCGACGATACAGATCCATCCTCATTCAACGTCAAGTAAACGTTATGAAGCCACGCCGACGCCGACGTCAGGCGGCCTACCACTATGAAGTTGAGACATTGACGACCTTCTTGACACAAAGAGGAGCGTAGAGTCAAGTCCGCAATGAATTTTCGATTCAGTGCAATCTCTTCTTGAGTTTCAATCAGCGCATATGCCGGATCAAGAGATAATATCTTGGCCAAGTTAGACTGGGGATTACTGTAGGTGTATGCAACTGATGTTTTCCTTATCGTGTCGCGGCGAATGACATTTGCTTTGGCATGACCGACAAGGGGAATACGCAGTTGATCACTACATTGCTCGTTCATGCAGATTATTTTGTGATCGTTGTCATACTCGTTTTCAAAGTTCACGTAATCCTCACAAACATTACGTTCCTGGCTGACGCGAGCGTTGAAGGCAACGGCGTCGTCGACTCCCTCCAAATTAAGATTACCTATGAAATCATTGATCATGATGCCATATTTGACGCAGACATTTACCAATTCAATCGTCTCGCCATCAGAGCTTCTCTCAAAACGTGTTCCTTTGATGAATACCGTAGCTTTATCCTTTTCTCTCAACCGCTGGCCTGGTATGGCGCGAATGCTGTTTATGCTATGGAGGCTGGTACTACTATCAACATCAGCATCAAACTCCTCTGTCTGACATAACAGAAACTTGTCACCATCAGACGTAAACACCCATATTTTCTGTATGTCTGCATTTTCTCTTTCCTGTGTTGACACCAGCAACATTTCGTGTCGATTTTCTTGGACTGAATCAATGGTTAGCATGTAAATGTTGCTCACAAGTTCGCCGACTCCCCAGTTGTCGTTGTAGAATGGGAGTGCCGAATTAAATTTTGCATTTTCGCCGGTATACTCGAAGATTGAATCCATGAAATTGAATGGCATGCAGTAATATGCAAGGCCAATTCGATTTGAACTCAAAATTCCCGCCACTGCCACACAGCGATTGTACTCATTTGAATTGCCACACACCTTTTCACATGCGGCAGCGCTCAGCTCGGCCATGCCGTACAAAGCAAATGGGGCCACGTCCAAACCATTCTCGGCATCTTCAATGCTGAAGAATCGACTTTCAACCATCACAGTGTGTGATATTTCTTGGGTCGGTCGGACATTGACCATTTTCATAGAGTCTTCGAACGCAGTAAAGGTGTCTAGGCATCTAGCTCGACAGTCATAAGTGCCCATGCAACCCATGAAGTAATCATTCGGCTCTGGAAGCAGAGTTAGTATGTATGGCGACGCCTGGTAATCAGCGCAATTGCCGGCATTGACGTTAAACACCCTCAACACATAATCGATGCTAGCACCAATGTTGAGGGTCGCGCGATACATGTGGTTGAAAACGGGGTCGAATGCTGTAATGAGTTTCTCATTGGCAGCGTCCATGAACGCAAAGCATAGATCACGCTGTGAGGTTGTGTCCTGCTGTAAGAAATCCAACGTGAACGATTTCCACATTATCGGCGTATTCTTCGGCAGACACTGACTTTTAGCGAAAAGAATTGAATTGGTCTCTTGGGACATGCTACATACGCAGCTCATGACGCGGTACTCCACAAGAAATACCATCAGTGCTTGCAGCGTTGATTTCAGAGTTGCGGGGATAATCAAACATGTATGCTTTAACGTATCACCCCATACGTCCCGGCCGACAATCTGTCCCAACCCGTCGCATTGAATTCGCATCGACTCAAGATAAGATCGATCAACGTCGTGCTCCAATTCGTAGAACGTAGACGAAATCAAATTTGACATAGAGTCACCGCCGTTATTTCTCAGAACCAAATTCAGAAAAAGGCCTCTCAGAACTCGCGAGTTCATTGTCAGTTGAGATGTCGCCGAGTTCATAAACCGACGCAGAGAAACCAAAATTTGAATGTAAGGTGCTGATGGAGGCATCAGACCACCCATACTTGTGTAACGACCCATTACAGCTGAGGAAAACCTCAGCATATGTCCTGTTGGTAACTGCTGCACTGCTCGTTTGAACTGTCGGGCCAGAGGTTGCGCCAGTCCAGTGTTAATACGACTGACAACGGAAGATGCGGCTGATGTTATTCGCTCAGTTGGGACAGCACTCATAATTCTCTGCAGCCGAGAAAGGAAGGGCTTCGCAATCTGATTGGTACCCCTAACAAACGTGTTTGCCAACTTTTCAGCATTCTGTCTGACTACCATGCCGGGAACAAATGAATGAATCTTGGCAGTACCGATCAAGACAGGTTGTAGACTGGCATAACCGTTTGTGTCGCGAAGCATTGAGCCAAGCTTTGGAAGAGAATGCGCGGCAATCATTGATGCACGGTCCAAGCTTGAAACAATCGGCTCAACATTAAGCAATAATTCTCCACCTGTGTCTAGAACGCTATGAAAGGTTATTCGTTCCCGTGGTTGTTTGAAAACAGAGGCCATGTCATACCATGCTGCAGGCAACACTGTCACTGCATCCACAACCAGTTTCAGAACACTGACACTCGCAATGCCCATGAGAGAGCTCATAGTACCCCACTCAGGCATTCTGTGCATGCTTGGGCACAGGGAGCCAACACCGTCGTTGATGTAATCAGGAGATTGAAAAATACCAAGTGAAATTGATTTCCAGCACGAAAAATGATGGCCCGACTCTTGCGCTTCCACGCAGTCTCCTCGGTTGGGGGGAAGGTAATACATGGCGTAATTAAAGGGACATCCGTCACAAACGGAACCAGTTTCCCAGTTGTAATGTTCGGGAGCGGCGCGGTAGACCGTAATCAGAATATTTTCAGAGTTGATATATTCTAAATCAACCACGCGTTGATTAACCATCTCTGAACACGGAGTGTCCTCATTCATCCAATTGGGAACAACCATATACGACACCAACCCCGTGTGCTCACCACTTTCTGATCGGGTTGTATCTGCACTACTTGCCCTGACTGGGCGAAGAGTCCACACGCGAGCTTTAGAGTAACTTGAAGTGATTTCGATTCCAGAAGTGGGAATATTGTTTGCACAGTTTTGATACTTAGTGCTCAATACACTAGACTGTGGGTTCACCGCCCAGTGCACGCCGAATTCTGACACGGTCGATGGCGTTTCTTCATATGACGCCAGTCTGTAGTTAACCGGCTCTACAATCTTGTTTTCCTTTGCAGCGCTACTGTAGCACATTTCGTCGTCCAACACCTCGCAGGTGTCGTCTGTCAGCATGCTGATTGTTTGATCGTTACTGACAAGCGTCAGGTGCTGACCTTCCATTGTGTAAAACCCCTTACTGACATCAAACAAACGATTCATGATTAACTCGTTCGTTTCTGATTTTGTCAGAAGAATGTCCCCCGCGACCACTATTGGCTGCGACTTCATTCGAATAGTGGGATGTTTATCTTCGTTTTTCAGAAAGGAGGTCTCTTTGTCTCCATCACTCAATGCTGACAGTTTCATGAATGTTTCCGAGTTGTAGTCGAATGCACAACCTTGATTACACACCGCCTGGTGATGAATATTGTGTTCTTCGTTGACGACGAACCCCTGCACATCATTGTCACTGCACACATCGGTTGCCAGCGATATAGAACAGTCAACTTGTTTCATGTCAACGTGCGTGGACCAATGTTCTGCATTGTATAGAGTTATATTCTGGCCCGTTTGGCCCGCCACGTGCAGTCCCATGCAGTAAGGAAAACAGGAGGGGCCACCGGCAATACACTGTTGACTACTGTCACTTCCACAGAGAGGTTGCAGGTAAATGGTTGCGTCGGCCAAGAAAGTTCGCGCGCGCTGCGTCCCACCATCGAAGAAGGTATTGTAAGCATCCAAGTAATTACCCTCGACGCTGTTGTAAATTTTGGAGAATCGTTTTTGTGAGAAGCGGAGTGTTGACACCTTAATTTTGGTGGTGGCACACGTCAGGCCAGTTCCAGCCAGATACGAGTCAAAATTGACTCGATGCACTGTGGAGGCATTGTAGTTGGTCTCGTTGTCTTCGTGGACCGTGTACGGGACACTGGCGCACCATACTTGAATTGTGGTGCTACCATCACTTCGCGTCTCATCCAAACACTGGCATCCCAACATGCCTGTTCGACTATCCCCGTTATCATCCATGTCAGAAATTTCGGCTTGTTGCACTGCAGCCACGCCATATCCAACATTTACTTCGAACGGCCAATTGCCCACAGCCATTTCAGTTTGCTCTGTCACAGTCGTTGAATGATATTCCGTGGAGACGCCGTCTGTCACTGCAAAAAGTCTGTCTGTCATGCCGACCACTTTCAGCTTGGATGGACTCACGTCAAAGAGGTCGCCAGCTCTTGTCATGTTGAATCGTTTCTCGTAAACAGCGTCGCACTGAACAGTGGTGCGTCCAGTCACGGCTTCTTCCACGATTGTCAGACCAACGTTTAGCCAATTGTCAACGAGAAGCCCCAGTGATTCAAACATCTTCATCATTATCGTATGCTGAGCAGTGAAGTCGGGAATACACATGACCGTTTTTTCGACATTGCTGAAAGGAACCTCATTACTTCGTCCATACTCGCATCGCTTTACTGTCATGATAGGTAATACCACAAACGCATGGAGCATTGAATTGACGGTGAGGTGCAATGTTTTGTAGAAATTGATATCAAGTAAAGGAAACATCATCAGTTCAATCATGATCGAAACTGGGCTGCATGTCTTGACAAGCATGTTCTGCATGAGCAAAGCTGACTTCCGAGCAAAAATTCCAGGTGTCATCATATCAAACTCATAATGATGAATGTTTGCATAACACTGCACGTTGGTCGGCAAAAACATCAGTGATGAGTCTTTATCCGCCGACCTATTCATGACACAACTGAACACATTAACCAGAAAAGTCCGAATGGACAAAACAAACGCTGTAAACATCATACTGACATTCTCAATAAATTCAGGAAAGTTGTCAGAGTTGACTCGTGAAAACGGAAGCAAAACCCAGTAAAGAAACTGTGTCAGTAGATATACTGCCCAGTTGTAAATGGGAATCAATCCTCGGCATACAAGTGCAGGCAGCTCAACTATTTCCAGATATATGTTAATCAGTTGACCTATCCCACTGTTGTACGTTCCAGTATATGCAACAATGAAAGTGCTTGAATTTGTGTTCAGTATATACAGGCAAGAACACAATAACACGATTGCAATGTATATGAGAATGTTTCGTGATACTACAGTGACGATTTGCATAGCGACTTGCAGGGGAATAGTGACGGCAAGTGTCAAATTCCCAATACAGGTTCCCAACATTGAATAGTCTGCCAACCTTTTCACACTGCTCCGACGACTGGCCACAAACAATAATATGACACGAAACAGAATTCTCTCGCTCACAAGCATAAATTGAAGTAGGGATGCCAGAACAAGCAACCACATTTATGTTCTATTTTAGCTATGATATATATAAATCAAATCTGCTCTTTTGACTTTTAATTGATTCAAAAAAATGACTTGATTTTGTGCAGCAACGACAACTCGTTCTCAGAAAGCTTCTGAACTTTTTTGACACTTCTGGGTTCCAGAAACAGTCGTTTACGTTTTTTCCTATTCATGGAAACCTTCTTGTTGACAGAAGAAGGCTCCTCTTCCTTCTTTTCCTGGGAATTATACGCAAGCAGTCTGCGTGAACTAACCGGTGCTTTGCTTACTGACCATGCAAAACTAACAAGTGCTTTATCTTTGAGACCAATTGGACTCTGATCATACCAGCTATACACTGGAAAAATCCAGTACATCTGAGAATTCGATCGCCTTGTTGCGTCTGGTATCAGCTGTTCTACGCTAGCCAAAAAATTGGTAGCTGCGGTTGAGTCAATAAATATACTGTGATCCTGAAGCCATTGAACGTCCCCTCCACCGATCTGGAAATTGATCCGATGCACGTAATACACATTTCCTCCCGTTGACTTTGGACGGGTTGCGCCACCACTCACAGACCAGTCTTTTGTGGTCACGCATTCCGCTGTCTCGTAATCGACAACGCTCTCCATGGGGCAATTTGCAAGAAGAGTGGCATCTAACTGCACCACAGACCGCCCCGAATTGACACCGTTGGCATCAGACAAACCCACAATTGTATTGTTGACAGAATCCGGAATCAAATTTGAGTTTTGCAGGGCATGTGAAATGTACAGCTCGTCAAGGTTGATATTCTCGTCTGGAAACTGAAGAAAGTAGTTGTCAGCTACGTCATCTTTGGGTGCGAGAACAAGCGTCAGCAACGCTTCTGGAAGCCCCATTGCGGTATCGGAAATGTTCTGGATAGAAAATGTGCCGTCGATGTGGACAACCTCTAAAGAATGTCCCTTGTACACACCAACAGCAACGTGCGAGGCCGGGTCGAACGTTTCCATCTGCGCCGTTGCACAAACATCCTGCGGAACAGCTTCCGTTTTAAAGTTCAATGAGCTCAAGATTTCCACACCCGTATCCTTATCTCTGAGGGTTAACATGGTATTTACTTTGAATCCTCCTGTTGCGCGCTCGGGCAGAGGAATGGCGTACGAAATCAGGTCACCCGTGTCACCTGTCAGAAGAACGTGGGGTGTACAAAGAGTGCGTGCGTAAATGCATTCCTTAGAAGTCAGCAGGTCTAATTTGGCTTGCATGTCGTTACACTCTGCTGTCGTAACCTCCCCTTCGTTCAACATCGCAGAGATTGATTCGATTTCGTATCCCGGAGACAGAAAATACTCCACAGTAGCAACGCGGATGGATGTGTCGTACTGGACGCGCTCGGTCCAGAAAGACACGTGTCGTGCCAATGAGTACGTGTTGGTTCGCGAGATAGCAAGTTGTTCGAAGCTGTTCTCAATCAAATTGAATGTGTCAAAAATGATCATGTTGCTTCCGACTCCGTGGAACAGAACTCCAATTCCAAACGTCCACTGCCGCTGCGTTCCCAACGTTGGATGCGTGTATTCTTCTAATTTGGCCAGGGCGTTCTGTCCATTCCGTACGCGAGTGTGCGGTATCGTAATTGTCACAGTTTGCGTCAGACTTGTGTCCTCTCCTGTGATCACAGTTTGAATGTCGGAATTGTCCGGTGATGAGAATGTGAGATAATCTTGATCTTGACTGTTTAAGGTCTCAGGCACGGTGTAATGCTCCTGAAGATATTGAAGACAAGTTGTCACATCAACACCATCCTGTAAGCACTCATTGTCAACATCTCCATTGACAGCCACGCCTTGCTTGGTCATGTACAAGACTCGATGAAACTGATTCAACGTTCCCGGCTCTGCCCGCATTGTGTTGTACACAAAAGTCCATGTACTCGTGACGTTATCAAACTCAATATCTTGCAACATACCCCAGGTTGGCACAGAAAGCGCAGGCGCCACAAAGTACTCCGAATCTACATCCACGACGCGGCTCATGGTGGCTTCAATTGCTCCCAACGTCTGTCTCAGACCCCCATGCGCTTGCTGCAAATCTTCATCAACCTTGGCTGTCAATAAGTCCATGTCTTGCTGAGACTTTGATTGCACACTCACCAATATGTTCTCACTGTACACGATCACCAGAAAGGTGCATAGTAATATCATAGTTGCTCGCATTTCTGAAATCATGAATGCATCTTATATGCAAGCATGTGTCGACTCAGACATCTTTCCACAGACTATCACGATTGTTTATTCAAATCACAGTAGATTTTTTTGAGAGGAAGGGCAACGTAGAGATCAAAATAGGAACCTTCCACGCGCTTTCTTACGTTGGTCTCTAACCATTGAAGACAGTCATGGGTATATTTCCGAACAGATTCTTTCATGTTGTTGACGAGGTCATGCACTGCTTTATACCACAAGCACATAATTAAATACTTTCAAGAATAGTCTCCCAGCTTTTCCATCCTAATGCCTTTGCCTCTGCCTTCATTTTGATGGGTACTGTCTTGCAAAGACTTTCATCATAGTAATGGGAGAGATCGTTCAATTTGGAGACATCGTCGTCATTGCAATACTTGAATGCGCCCATGACCAACTCGTGCTTGGTCGTTTTGTTGTACAGAATAGGGTAGCTGAAGAAGAATGAATCTGCCAATTCACCCAAAACGATGAGATCGAGAGCATCGTATCCATGCTCTTCGGCAAGTTGGCGGGGGGTCATCCCGTCAAAGTCCCCTCCGATTCCCTTCATGTCCATCCACTCACTGTCAAGCGGATCTGAATGCGCAGGCATGCACATGCGCTTGCGGCTGCGAGAATTTGGCGAAACGTATGGAGAGTCGTCTATGTCAAGCTCGGTCAGGGTCCCGTGCATCATGCAGGAAGCAGGCTGATGTGATCACGGAACGTGATTGCAGATGATGTTTAAGTGGGTTTTTTTTTAACTTTTTTTTGACATTTTTTAACATTTTTTTTTGGTTCATTTGGCTGTGTTTAAGCACGCGCTCATTTGCCCGTCGGCTCTCGACGAGGACGCGCGATACAGCAAGAACGATGGCAGGATCCCGCGTGAAGAAGGACTCGGTATCTTCAGCGGTTCGCAAAAGAAACCAAAACGGCCGCCCTTCGAGTCTTTCCGAGGAAACGCTGTGCATTATGCTTCAGTATGAGAAGAACCATCCGAACGCTCATTGGACGGAAGTACACCGCTTCTGGAAAAAACGTAAGATAAAGGAACCTGTCACGGTGGTAAGTCGATGGTACAGGAATCGCGCTTATCGCAGAACCGAAGAATGCAAGCAGAAAATGCCTGAATACGCTCACAGACAGCAAGTCAAACGAGAGGAAAATCGCGCTTCCAAGAAAGAACCTCGCGAGACACATCCTGCCACAGGGAAGGAGCTCGGGTTGTCCATGGGTACAAACGGAAGCGATTTCTCATTTCTGTCCACATCAAAACCAGACCAGAGCGTTCTTGATGACTCAAACTCGGGCTTGCACAGCATTGTTCCACCACCACCGCCTTCATTGGATTTCAAGAACATCACCGACCACAACGCCTTTCAAGGTGATGAACAAATTGATGAATTGCCAGATTTGGATGAGCTTGACCGCTACATCATGTCTCTCTAGTCTTCGAGAAGAGCCCATTCGGACCACAAAACTTCATGTTGAACCAGAGCCTGCATGAGATCCGTCTCCGACGTAACAGGACGTATCTTGCGACATTGCATACAGTATGCATTCAGTGAGGGTTGAAAACACTGGCTTGAACGATCCAGGCACTTGTTCCAGACCTCGACGAGCGTTTCAGAGCCGAACACAAGTTTGAAAGCCGCTGTGTAACGGGGTAATTCTACCGCGTCAAAGCTGCAGGCCATGCATGTGGTCATGGTTTGGGTTTGTTTGAAATAGTTTAAGCGTCAAATATAAGATACGTAAATCCACAAATAAATGAAGCCTCAAAAACTGATACTTTTCCTGATGCCGTTAATGATGGCACAGATGGCGAGGTCTTCCGCGACCACTTACTCAGTCGATTTTACCTGCTGTGATTTGAAAAATAGCTTCGATAAATATATCAAGTCGGCAACGGATGAACCAAAACAGAAAACAACCACATGTGATGCAAACACTGCCTGTAGCAGTTCAAGAGTAAAAATGCTACAGGATTCAATCGGAAGTATCAACGACATTACTTTTAACTTGAACGACGAAACCAATACTATTACCTTAACTTTCATTGCGACTGATGTGGCTGATCTGTCGGTGCTAAGTGTTCTTGGGCGCTTTCTGACAAAAGACGCCAACGAAAGAGTTCACATGACATATGAATTCAACGAAGACTCCAACACTCTACAGCCAGAATACGAGAATTGCAAGTTTGAAAAAGAACTGTATGTAAGTTTACTTTGCGTTACCATCATTATTTTGATAAGTTTACTGGCGATTCAACTTGACACACCTTCCGTCCCGTCTAAAGAACCTCCAATCAAAGATGAGGGTTCTTTTGTGGTTCCACACTACTCACAGCTTCAATATCGTCTGATTTGAGAAGAGGAACAAAATAATCGCTCAAGGTAACATGGGGAAATTCTATCCTGACTATTCGACTCATTTGCGCAATAGTTTCATCCACGCTTGGCAGTAACGACTTTAGGGTATTTTCAGACGAATGTAGCGCACACATCTCACTGATTACACTGTCTGTTTGCGGTAAACATATCATTGACATTTTACCCTGCTTATTTTTTCGCCGACCATTGCAAACGCTCTTCTTGCCATCCATCAATCTGGCACTCTTCTGCATTGCCTGTTCAGAAATCACACACGCTTAATACATTCAGATGCATTTGATACATATCACTACTAATGATACCTGGGATCGCATGGCGGTTCTGAGTTTTTCGCGAAGCAATCTGGCAGGTATGCGCAGTTTCTGTGTTCCGTCTTCAAGAAGTTCCACATTCACAAAGTCCTTCGTCAACCTGATGTGTCGAAAAATTACCTTCTCCAAACGAAGGTTGAGTGCAAAAAAGCTGTTGTTGATACTGACCGACGCAATTTGGGATTGTAAAGATCCACTCAAGGGCTGCAGCCACCATATGTAGGATTCGTTCTTTTCCATTATAGACATGATATTCTGAAGTTGTGGAGGACCTTCAGAAATGTAAGGTGTACCTGCCTTCACAACATGGTATTGCCTGATATCAATTTTTCTCATTAAGACTGATCTCATGAAATTCTAACACAAATAAAATGTATTTTTTTCCAGTGACTTCAAATCCATCATATATTAGAGTAGGATGGTGATGGAAAAATGCCAATGAGATTTGCTGATAGGCTACTGTGTATCTATCTTCTGGCGTACACTACCAACATTCAAGGCAACTTGGATGTCAGTCACGGTTCAATAATTCGAGATGCGACACTTGAAAATTCAAACTGTGCAGTGTCATGCTCTACAGGTTACACTCTGAGCACAGTTACGGTTTCGTTGACCGTAGAACACACCTCGATGACATGTCCTGAGGAAATCAAATATGATTGCGAAAATTATCTTAGTTCTGAACCTGTAGACTGGCAATCATCTTTATGCACCAATTGCCAAACAGAATCACCTACTGATTCAAAAGGCGTGAATCTTCCTGCGACTGCGTACATATACAACTCTGATTGCGACCTGATATGCATCACCCCATACGAGAAACATGGGGATACATCCTGTGCGTTATGCGACAAGGTATGTGAACATGGAAAGTATTTGTCAGTAAGTGATGGCTGCGAGACGTGTCAAGACTGCACACATCGCTTTCCAGAGCAAGCAGATGATTGGACGTTTACCAGCCAGGGAGCTGTGAATGACCCACTAAGCTGTACAGAAAGATGCAAGGATGGCATGTATCTGGATGTCAGTCGACCTGACAAACAAGAGGAGCTTACATGTCTCCCCCACACCACTCCAACTTGCGGTCCTGACCAAATTACTGTAGATGGAACACATGAACAAGACGCGAGGTGTGAAGATTGTATACGCGACTGCGATGGCTTGAATATGATACAAGATTGCAATATAGCGTTGAATCAACAATCTATATGCACTCCTTGTCCAGAGACCCCCCCATTGAAATTTGGCGAAATATTTGTCGGAACCTCCTGCCAGCGAGACTGTGACATAGATCGCATTCGCAACGAGGAGACGCAAGAGTGTGAAGTTTGTAACCACGTATGCGAGATTGGATATGAGTTCGCCTCGCCGCGAAGCAAGTGTGTTGATTGTGTTGAGTGCAGTGGCAAACCTACAAATGCCCACTATGTCTCCCAGTGCAATTGGGAATGCATCACCGGATTCCAGTATAACGCAACGTCAAATTCATGCTACAAAGTTGAATCTGTTGAACCTGAACAAGCTCCATATCGTTTATGGTCGCCATTTACCTGTCAGAATTATCAATACTGGACAATTTCAGGATGTCAAAACTGCACCTATGAGAAAACACCACATAGTTCCTTGCTAGGTGAAGTTTGGAACTGGAAACCAACAAAGACTTCTTGTTCCTGGGAGTGTATGCCAGGGTATTATTCGTTTGCTTTGAGTGATTTCACATGGTCTTGCTACACATGGAATGAATATCTGAATCAAGTCAAATCAGCCGAAGAAACAGCTGCCACAACAAGCAACGCCCATTTCAACAATCGCAGAAAACAAAAGGTGAACATGCTTTCAGAGTGGCAACTCTTGATGATTTCAGTGGCCATTATTTTCACTGCTGTTTACGCCTTTCATTAAATTTACTCAAAACCTTCTCTGCAGACACATTGAGCTGAACTCACAGATCCTACAGAGGTTGTAGTTTGGCCGTTACTACACTCAAAACACTCAGTCATTTTGAAATTTGGCTGGTATTTTCCCTGTACGCAACGTTCGCATGTGTGTGAGACCTCTTTGAAGCCAGGCTTGCATGGAAGACATGCGTAAGAGTCCGCGCAATACTTGAAAAGATCGTATGTATTTTGTTTGGCCTCGTCCAGGGAGGAGTAGTATTCATCTAACACTGTCACGTTGCGCACCAGCATCTCGCCATCAGCGCACACGTCTGTGGTATCCACAGTTTCACTGAAACACTCAACACAACTACTTTTCCCGGTCTCAGGTTGGTGTGATCCATGGCTACATTGCTGGCACTCATCAGCCCCTTCCAAAGATACAAAGTTGACGGAACAGGACACGCAAGATCCCCCCGAACTATGTGTTCCCGCTGGACAATTTTCGTACAAGCAGGTTGTTTTTCTCGAGGTGGTGGTAGCAACTGCATTCAACCCTGCCTTTTCACAAATGTAGGTGTGCTCATCAGAACAGGGGCGATCACTCCAACATGGAGGATAGTCGGCATCACACTGATTCGTACCAAACCATATACATCTTTGAAATCTTGCGCAATTTTCAGTGCTGTCTGGGTTGTCGGGCCCATTTCCATCACACCAATTTGTATATGTCAGACTATTGCCAGTACTACTCAGCCATACATTGTCCTGGTCTTCATCAACGGCTCCAATCCAAGACTTGTCGTGTTCCGCAGCAAACAAAGCAACGAGTTGAGCACTGTCAAGGTCACTTTGCGGTAGCACAAGTTCGGCATTTTCTGTAATACAGGCTTGCTTTGCGTCATGCCATGACATTGTGGTTGTGAATGCTTTGACGCATCGGTTTCCAACCGAGATCCAACCGTTTGTTTCATCGCAGACAGCAGGATTTGGTGTAGTAATAATTGAGGTAGATGATTGCCATGGCAAAGTTCGCTTTCCTGCTTGAACTGGGCATTGCTCACAAGCAAATCGCGATGGTGTCATCAGGTCACATTGGGACGAGACGCGTTCATCGGCAGCACATTCCGTCTCCGTCTCAGCAACACAATCTGGATTGCAGACACCTACGCCTTTTGTGTAACCATGTTCGCATGTAAACTCACAGCCATTTTGTATGTTGTAGATTGCATGAGGAATATCCGGACATGGTATTAAGGTATTGGGCTTGGTCGTCGACGAAAGTTGAATGCCAGCTGACACGTCTGCACTTGTCAGACAACCCCAATCTTCGTAAAATGAATATCGAAGCATCTGCGTGGTGCCATACAGTGCAGCCTGAAACTCACCTTCTTTGTCATATTGAACAGCCGAGATGCACTCGGTCAAATCAAAAGACGACCCCACATAAGAAATTGGTGGACAGTCAGCCTGAACGCTGCTCAATGTCACATTGTCACAAATATATTCCCCAGTCAGACGATAGTGACCAAAGTTGGGAGCACACAGTTCAAGATTGATTCCAGCAGGGACTCGCGCATACTCGATATTGAAATAGTTGTACACCCCCGCACTGGCTAAGTCATACTCACCGTCATACACAAGTCCATTCTGGCTACGATGCAACCACGTGTTTGATGGCACACTCTCGCCTCTATTGTTTATCTCTGCACAGACATCAATGGCGACACAGTTGGACTCGACGAGGGCATCGGGAAAGGTTCCTGACATATCCAGGGATGCATAGGCAGCATCAAGGCCCGCGCAAACTACAAGAGGATGAGTGGATGTGGTTGTGAAGGTAGGATAGCCGGCAGAGACTAATTTGAGTAAGAAGATCAGCGCAAGAACAGAAAGCATTGAGTTTTTTATTGAGTAGTCATAAATACATATTAAAGCAGAAAAATATAATCAGAATAATGCAATCACGTGTTGTTATGATAATTCTGCTGGCTTGTTTACTGACAGCAAATGCAGAAACGCTTCCGCGGTTTTTGCAGGGTCACCGAGTTCGCTGCATCGACCAAGATTCGCCCGATGCCAACGATCCAGGTGAACACACTGTTCAATATTGGATGGATCACAGCACGGCGGGCGATGTCATTGTTTCGTTCCTGGACGACAAATATTACATCGACTTTGACGGCAAATCCAATCAACCTGTTTTTCGAGATCTGCTGGCTGCAGGTCTCGCAGGTTACAGAGACTACTGCGTGCTTGAAGCGCAATATGACATATTTACTAAAGATCGCACTTCCGCTGATTTGGGAAGTGTACCCAATCTAAATTCAGTGGAGGCTGGAGGGGGCATAAAAAGCGGTTATTCATCCACAACGGCTGCAATATTAGATCCAAACTGGGACATCTCAAGTTGTAACATTGAAAACAAATACGCAATCAAAAATATGGTTTATAATTCATGGGCAACGTCTTTGCAGGAATGTCATGAAACTGCGATAACGTTTGGAACTGATTTTGGTAATTTTGAAAAGTGTTGGGTAGACTGTTCTGTTGTGGCGGACGCAAAAGATGTTTCAACCGAAGCTCGAAAACGCATGAATAATGCCCAAAAAAAAATTACAGGAGAAATTTGGATCTCGCCAGGTTCATGTCCTTCCAAATGTAACAACGGTATTTGCTGTCGAGAAGGCTACGCTTCGTTGGATTATTGTCACGTTGGAACTGACATGGGCACCTTTCACCACCACGGGTGTGTTCCCCCTGCCAGAAGTCTGCAGACTTGCAAGTGTCAGGAAATGACAGATCCAAACTTTTACATTCAAGACAATGGAATCAGGCGCGCGTGCTTGACCTGCACACCCCCATTACAAGGCGGCTGTTCAGACACTGTTTGTCAGAAGTGTGCACAAAAGGACGGAGAGAGTCAATATCCAGTCAATAATACTTGTCAGAAGTGCTCAGAAATCCGCAAAAGTTTGTCATCTTCTTGTGATGTAGGGTCAGTGCATGCTTTCTGTTCAACTGACAGTTTGGGCTCATGTGAAGAATGCAACCCAAATTTCTACACAGAACCAGGAGTCAACCGTCATATTTGTCAGAATTGTACGGTACGCTCGGAAACAGAATGCATTGTTGCCGATGCTACGCTAATAGACTGCGACCCGGGACCTGGATATTGTGCATGCAATCCTGGTTTCACCCCAACCGATCCATCAAAAGCGGTATCAAGCACAAATCCGTGCGTGATATGTCCAAACGGTGAATTCAAAAGTGATGTCAGTAACGATGCATGTCAGAAGTGTGGGACAGGTGATGTAAATGGCATGAACAGTCTGGAACCTCGCATCAATTACACTGACTGTACATGTTTGGGAATACCAAACAGGAAAGAAATGTTCCGACCACCCGACGGTACTGGCGACCGCGAATGTCGACAGTGTAAGTATTTTTCTGAAGGTTACTTGAAGCCTTACAAGCCAGCCAATGAAACAGAGTGTAAAGGATGCGATCCGGGATATTGGTTTGGACAGGCGACAGTAAATTCTGAGTTTGCGTGCATTGAAATACCCATAATGAAGTTGAAATGCAACCAAGGTGATCCCGCGTCAGCTGGCCAATGGTTCATAGAAAACGGTAAAGATCAATATCGCCACCCACAATTAATGTTTAAACCATCATCCACTGGAAATTTTGTTCCAGATAATCATTATTTGGACTTGGATACATTTCAAATTCATTCTTGTTCCGGCGTGTGTACGTCATTTCAATATCCTCACCTTTGCGGTCAACCTGTTGGCAATGAAATTTACGTACTCAAAAAATCAACCAACACCGAAGAGATTCTCACATTGAACAGCTTGTGTGGTACCACACAAGAAACGGATTATGAAATTATTCGTACTGGTAGTTGCAAATCTTGCAAAACATGCATTTCAGGATATTTTAACGATGGCTGCAAAGATGGTACAGAAACATCAAATCCATGCGTGTCTTGCACTACAACTTGCACTTCCGGCTATCTGTCGCATGAACTGGATCTCGGCTGTAACGATCCTCAAGCCATGAGTGACTACATATGTGAAAGTTGTCAGAAAGTCAAACAAGACGGACATAATTACTACATTGTGGAGTCGTGTGGTGGGCATGACTATGATCGATGGAATGTTGTAAACAACGAAATTGTCGAAATTACATGTACCACAACAACAGACTTATGTGATTTCACAGACGTGAATGTGAATGGACATCTCATTTCCAGAACCAATCACAAAGGAACCATGTTGCCATATTGCCCTCCAGAGTACCATGTCGACACTGATTGCTTCAATAATAATTTGGCCACATGGAAGTCTGAATGCTGTATACCCTGCCAGAGCTCCATGCCCGAACAGCGCAAAACATCCGATTATCTTCCATGCTCGGGCAAGACTTCTGAAGATACACAAACGTGGACTGATAGATGCGACAACAACTATTACTTGAATGAAACGTTAAACACATGTGTAGCATGTGAAACCTGTAGATGATTTCATGCATGCACGTGTGAATTAAATAAAGAAGTGTATATTCGATTTGAATCGGCACATCAAAAATGTCAAAGATTCTCTTTTTGATGTTAGCCGCGAGGTTGTTATTGGTTGCATCTGAACATTTATTTTGTAGTGTATGTTTGCCTGGTACCTACTGCTTTGAAGACGAAAAATTTCAGTGTCCACTGCACTCCATGTCATCTCAGCAATCTGGACACATTCAAAACTGTACCTGTCTCGATGGATACAGATACGTTTCGGCCGTTGATTCAACCTTGAATTTTACTTGCACGCCGTGCGGGGAAAACGTATATTGTACCGGAAACGAATTATTTAATTGCCCTGACAAATCTATAAGTTTGCCATTCTCATCCAGCGTACAGGACTGTTTGTGTGAGGCGGGATATTCCATTACCGAAGACGGAGAGTGCTCTCCATGCCCGGCAGGAACATTCAAAACTGTACAGAATAACCAACCTTGTACAGATTGCCCTGCTGACAAATATTCAACTACTATTGGAGCAACGTCTGCAAGTAATTGTCTGTCTTGTCCCCAATTCAGCTCCTCACCTCCAGGATCCAGCATACTGACAAATTGCACATGCAACGACCAATACGAAGCCTGGGGCTTTCAGTGCGTCCCTGCATGTAATGATTTTAGTTCTCGCGCTCAAGAGGGGGGAAATTGTCAATGCGATCCAGGATACGAGGGCGACGACGGCACTGCGCCATTGTATGTGACTTCTTGCGTGGCTTGCGAGCCTGGCCATTTTAAATCTGAACGCGGCGACAGTAATTGTAATCCATGTCCAGAAAGTACATTTGCACCAAATTCAAATACAATCCAATGTCAGGACTGTCCTGATTTTTCTTTCAGTGAAGAGGGTTCCATTTCTCAATCCGACTGTAAATGTCGGGCGGGATATGAAAAAGTGAACGGAGCTTGCTCGCCATGCCAAGCCGGACATTTCAAAGGTTTTGTTGGCGATGATTTATGTCAGCCCTGTGAAGCCGGATCAGTTTCTGCTGAAGGAGCCGTGTTCTGCAATCCATGTGCTGAAAACTATTATCAGCACGAAGCGGGGAAAAGTACATGTTTTGAATGCGTCGCCAACAGCTCAAGTTTTGCTGGTTCTGCTGGTTGTCAGTGCAACGCTGGTTTTGAACCAGAGTGTCAAGATTGCACTGTTTTCCTCGCCGCGTCCGACCCGCCACTGTTAACTCCTGAAGCCTCATGTTCGCCATGTAAAATCGGATATTTCAAGAATATTATATACAATCAAGATTGTGTAGTCTGCAGTCCAGGCAAGTACACGCTCGAAACTGCAAGTGAAAACGTTGACAGCTGTATTACATGCAACGGCTTTACAGAGGACACTGCTGAAGGCCGAGTTTGCTCGTCGTGTCCCGAAAATTCGGCAGCTTTGGCTGGCTCGACAAGTATTTATAGCTGCAAATGTAACGCTGCGTTTACCGGCCCAAATGGAGGCGAGTGCACTGCATGCTCACCTGGAACATTCAAATCATCGGCAGGGTCAGCGTTGTGTCAAAACTGTCCCGCCGGTAAGATTGACAGAGGTAGTGTCCTGGTACGAAACACTGAGGATAGCACATGCAGAGATTGCGAGGCTGGAAAATATTCTCTGAGCAATATTGCATGTCAGTCATGTCCCAGCAACACGAACTCTCCAGTTGCCAGTGCCGATGTCTCTGCGTGCATCTGCAATATTGATTATGAAAAGGTGAATGGAGCGTGTGCGCAATGTTCTCCTGGCTATGTCAAGACTGTCACTGGTAATCAGCTGTGCACTGCATGCTTGCCTGGAACATTCGACCTCAACAACGCCTGTGAGTCTTGCCCAACGAACTCAAGCTCCCCCGAAGCGAGTGCAGCCATTTCCGCATGTACTTGCATTCCCGGACATACCGGAAACGATGGAAGTGCATGCGCAAGTTGCGAAGCAGGAAAATTCAAACCAACCACCGGATCGGCTTCTTGCACAGCGTGTGGACCCGGTACTTATTACAGTGGAACGGCGCCGTACATTTTCAACCACTGTGTCAATTGTCCAACTCATTCGGAATCACCAGAAGCGTCATACCTGATTGATCACTGCACTTGCAATCCGGGTTACATAAGAGAGCAGGATAACACTTGTCGGGATTGCCAAGCAGGCTTCTATTGTCCAAACCAAATTACAGAAACTCCGTGTAATGAAGGAAGCTCGTCAGCTCCTACCAGCACTACCAGCAACGATTGCATTTGCTCTCCTGGTTTTGTAGGGCCGCGAAACAATTGTGTTCGTTGCCCCGTTGACAATTACTGCTCGGGCGATGCCAGCCAGATAGCATGTCCACAGCATAGCACCACAGTGACAGTTGGAGGAAAAAGTAGCATCGCCGACTGTATTTGTAACCCCGG
>MDSW01202781.1_pt1 | contig 41212 bp, 39 predicted proteins | sample 811171 | NCBI WGS metagenome assembly MDSW01 (sample SAMN05326641, study PRJNA326480) | marine metagenome | isolation source: seawater | place: Atlantic Ocean: North West | collected 2012
ACGACAAGCTGGCCGTTGCCAAGCCGAAAAACATCGAATTGTGCCATGTCAGAGCAATTTCAGAAGCTTCGGAACCGCGAGAGCGCGGGCCCCTCGGCGGCGATCTCTTCGGCATAGGCGGCGATCGCCGCGCTGTTTTCCTCCTGCCAGAGGCGATTCCGTTCGACCTTCGCGGCCTCGGCAATCGCCCTCTCCGCGAGGCGCGACATGTTCAGGCCCAAAGACCGGGCCGAGGCCGCAACATCCGCGTCCAGCGTGAGATTGACCTTGACCCGCCCCATCAAGACCTCCTGGAGAATACGTATGTCAAAGGAGTGTAATCAAGACACCCCGTCCGCACAAGACGCGCGTCCCGAGATCGCCCTGCCCGCCCATGTCGCCGGGTCCGGCACCCTCGACCGGCTGGTGGACACCGCCCGCGACTATGCCCGCGCCGCCGCGTCGGAGAACACGCTGAAGGCCTATGCGAAAGACTGGGCGCATTTCTCGCGCTGGTGCCGGATGAGGGGTGCCGAGCCGCTGCCCCCCTCGCCCGAGATGATCGGGCTTTATCTCGCCGATCTGGCCTCCGGGTCGGGCCCCTCCCCTGCCCTATCGGTCTCGACCATAGAGCGCCGCCTGTCGGGCCTGGCCTGGAACTACGCGCAGCGTGGCGTCTCCCTTGATCGCAGAAACCGCCATATCGCCAGGGTACTGGCCGGGATCAAGCGCAAGCACGCCCGCCCGCCAGCTCGGAAGGCCGCGATCCTGGCCGAAGACATCCTCGCGATGGTGGCCACCCTGCCCTTTGACCTGCGCGGCTTGCGGGACCGGGCAATCCTGCTCCTGGGCTATGCTGGTGGCTTGCGCCGCTCGGAGATCGTCGGCCTCGACGTCCACAAGGACGACACACCGGACTCGGGCGGCTGGATCGAGATCATGGAGAAAGGTGCTCTGCTGACGCTGAATGCCAAGACCGGCTGGCGCGAGGTCGAGATCGGCCGTGGGTCTTCGGACCAGACCTGCCCCGTTCATGCGCTCGAACAATGGCTGCACTTTTCCAGGATCGGCTTCGGCCCGGTCTTCGTGCGCACCTCGCGCGACGGCAAGCGCGCGCTGGACGCCCGCCTCGACGACAAACATGTGTCACGCCTGATCAAGCGCACGGTCCTGGACGCTGGCATTCGATCAGAGCTGCCCGAGAAAGAGCGCCTCGTCCTCTTCTCCGGTCACTCGCTGCGCGCCGGTCTCGCGAGCAGCGCCGAGGTGGACGAGCGTTACGTGCAGAAACAGCTGGGCCACGCCTCCGCCGAGATGACCCGCCGCTACCAGCGCCGCCGCGACCGGTTCCGGGTGAACCTGACCAAGGCTGCGGGATTGTGAGGATCAGCCCTCCGGCAGATAGGCTGTCAGGTTCTGGTGGGCATGCAATATGCGGATGATCTCGATCCCCTGCCCGTCCGCGCGGGAAATCACCAGATGCGCTCCGCTGGGATGGATACGTACCGCAGGTGTGAACTCACGGCGTTCCCGGGCCATCTCCGGAAAGTCAGCGAGCAGCTCGAAGAGTGCAAACAGGCCATTCGCATAACGATCCGCCTGCGCGATGCCCCAGTTGCGCGCGCCGTGTTTCCTGCTCCATGCCAAGCGTTTCGCGTCGCCCGCATCGCGCGCCCTGCACCCCGTCCACCTGCGCAACCTCACTGAAACGGACTCCAGGCCCCTGATCCGCCTCCGCTGAGGCTGGGAGGTGGGGGGCTTGGAGGAAGTTGGCAAGAAATAGGAACGTATACTTCACATGCGCCACCACCGCAAACCGACCGACGACGAACGCCGCCAGATCATCGAGGTTCGCGCCGGGAGCACCTCAGCCGCCGTGCTGGCCCGCCGCTTCGGCGTCTCGACCCGGACGATCTACAGCACGCTGAGCCGGGCCAAAGGCGTGCCCCTTCGCCCAACCACGACGATGAGCATGCGCGTGAGCACGCGCCAGCTGGCGGGGTTTCAGGCCGCATTGGCGCGGCGCGGCATCACCGACCAACCCGCCGCCCTGCGCCGCCTGATGGGAGCGGCCCATATCCTGCTGCGCCCGGTCGATCCGGTCGTGCGAGACCACCTGCAAGCCTGGGGCGCGCAAGTCGCGACCGAAGGCGCTGCGGTCAACCACATCGCCCGCAAGCTGAACGAGGCCAAGCTACGCGGCCGCCCGATACCCTTCACCGATGACGACATGACCACGATCCGCACCTTCGCCGGAGGCCTCGCCGAATTCGCCGAGGCCTTCCGCATCTTGTGGGAAGCACAGCTGGCCAAGAAGGCACGCGAGGTCGACAAGGCGCTGGAGGGGTTGGGGGCGCAGTCAGAAGCATTCGCCGACGCTGGCCAACCAAATTTGTCTCGCAAGTAAAACAGAAAATTAATTTTTGTGTCACTTACAAAACAAAACCCGACTGAAGACATAGGGTGGGGGTTGCAGCGGGGGGTTGGCTCATCATATTTGTCGTATCACAAGTGAGACAAGAACAACTCTTCTGACCGAGATGCAGGACAATGACTACCAGCACGGACAAAGCAGCACGCACCAAGGGGAGCGCGGTTCACCCCTTGATCGCTCGCGGTATCGCGCGGCTTGGGCAGGACATCTCCCGCGCACGCCGGGCACGCGGGATCTCCACAACCGACATGGCGGCGCGCATGGGCGTTGGACGCAGCACGCTGCACCGCCTGGAACAAGGCGATCCGGGCGTCTCGCTGAACACTCTGGCGATGGCCCTGTCGGTTCTGGGGCTTTTCGACCGGCTTGCCGAACTCGTCGATCCGGCATCGGATGAGCTCGGATTGATGCTGGCGGAGAAGACGCTGCCCAGGAACATCTCCCGTCGACGGAGGTCACCGTCGGCGAAGAGCCAAGGTCCGGCTGCGCAAGCCGCTGACGATGCTCCGGAGGGGTGGTGATGCCGACACGACGTATCGATGTGCGGATCGGTGCCCGGGCGGTTCCGGTGGGCGAATTGATCTTCGAGGCGGACGGCACCCGCGAAACCTCGGCCTTCACCTACCATGAAAGCTGGCTCGCGCTTGAACGGGCCTTTCCGCTTTCGCCGGACATGCCGCTCGTGGCCGCACCCTTCTACGGCCGCCGGGACGGTGAACGCTCGGCCCTTCCATTGCCGATGACGGACACCGCGCCCGACAGTTGGGGGCGCAAGATCATCGAATTGCTGCGCGGTACGCAGTATCTGACCGAACTCGACTACCTGCTTGAGTCCGACGATCGCCTGAGGATCGGGGCCTTGCGCTATTTCGACGGCCCTGGGGCGGAGGCCACTGCGCTTGCCCCACCGCGTGCTGACGGCGTGAACGTGCCGCGCCTGCACGATCTCGACGAGGTCATCCGCCAGGCGCGGGCCTTCGAGGAAGATCCCGCCGGCTATGCCCGACGTCGCGCCGAGCTTGTCGGCGGTGATCTTCTGGCCGAAGCGGTCGGTTCTCTGGGCGGTGCCCGGCCCAAGGTGAATGCGCGCGACCGCGAAGGTGCTCTCTGGATCGTCAAGCTGCCCAAGATCGACGACGACTACGCAGTCGCCCGCGCCGAGGTCATGACGCTTAGACTTGCGCGTGAGGTGGGCATAGACGCCTGCGTCGCGGATATCCTGAACACCTCGCAACGGTTCCCGGCCGCTCTCATCCGCCGCTTTGACAGGGTCGGGGCCGATCATTCGGACCGAGTCCCGTTCATCTCGGCCCAGACCTTTCTGGGATTGGGCGGAACGGCCGCAAGCAGCTACGAGGACCTTGCGATGGCGATGCGCCGCCATTGCGTGGACCCTGCCGGGCAAATCGTTGAACTGTATCGCCGGATGGTCTTCGGCATCCTGATCCGCAATACCGACGATCATCTGCGCAATCATGGCTTCTTGCGCGCGCCCGGCGGCTGGCGGCTGTCACCGGCATTCGACATCAACCCCGAACACCGTCCGGGCGGCCGGATGCAGACCGCAATCTCCGAAATCCATGGCAACCTGCCCTCGATCGACGCGGCGCTCGATGCCTCTGCCTTCTTCGACATCGACAGGCGGACTGCGGAGCAGATGACAGGTGACATGGCGCGCCATATCGCAGGGGCCTGGCGCCGCATCGGTGGCCAGCTTGGCATGGATGCCCGCGATTTCAGCGCTGTCGGCGCGGCAATCGAGACCGAGGATCTGGCGAAGGCCTGCCGCCTCTAGATCGGACTTAGCAGGTCGCGCATCTGCGCCGCACGCAGCATCGCATCGCTTGTGATCGGCTCGCTGACCGCCGCCGGGACCTGATCGCCTACCGCCAGAAGCGCCCGCTCCAGCGCAGGCCCCAGCCGATCTACCATGTCCCGCAACTGCTCCAACGCGCTGCCCTTGGGCAGACCCGCCGCGCGGCCCTCGTCCTCGCCCAAGGCGAGCGGCGCGGCGGCGAGATTTTTCAGGTCGGCGACCATCTCCTCTTCCGAAATGATGCGATACTGCATGTCCTGCTCTGCCGGGGCCTCGTCCACCGGCAGGAATTGCAGCGCACCGACACAGTCGCGCCCCAGCACCGAAAGCAGCGAAAACACATCCTTGCCCTGTGCCCCGACGCGCGCGGCGATCTTCTCGCGCAGCTCGCCTTCGTCATCGGGCAGGAGGTTGTCGAAGGCGGCGACAACGGGATCGCCCTGCCATTTGAGCTTGGTCAGCGGCAGGGCGCTGGCAACCGGGAAAGCGGCCTCGGACGCAAGCCAGGCAGGATCATAGGTGAAAGCGATGGCGCCATCCGTCGCGCGGGTCAGCGTTCCCACCCTCGACCGTTCGTACCAGACGGCTGTCTTGCTATGACGTGTGCGGCGACCAGCACGGGCGATGCGTGCCATTTCAGAACTGGCTCCGGCCGCCGATACGATCCGTCGCCGAGAGTTCCGCGCCCAAGGCTTCGAGGAGGCGCAGATAGACATCCAGGCTGACGGAAACGACGCCGTTCTCGATATCCGAAATGGTGGATTGCGCGGTGCCCGTCATCTCGCCAAGCTGTTTCTGGCTGAGCTTCTGAGCCACCCGTCGGGCACGAAGGATGGCCCCGGCCTGGCGCAGGCTTCGAACAGGATGTGGTGCCGAATTCATCATCTGGCCAAGATAGCTCACAGGCTATATCTCGTCAATATAGCCCCTGGGCTATTGATCTGAATTACCGCCCAAGGGCTATCAGTGATCTACGCGCCATCCCGAGCAATCCTGCATCCGACATACTGGTCCGCCCCTGCCGAGTGGTCCCGTTTCAGTCTTGGTGCATGACGGGTTTGGGGACGACGGCAGGGCCAGGGACTCGGCTCCGGATGGCGACGCCGGTCCACGGAGTGCCGCAGACGCCCCAATGTTTCGCATGCGAAACATTCGGGCCGCGGTTCACTCCTCGGCAAGCCCTCGCAGCCAGGCCTCGAGCCGGGCACGAAACGCCGGGCCGATGGCGGGGCCGGAGAGGCGCAAAGAGCCGCCTTTCTCGGTGAGATAGAGGCCCGGACAGACCTCTTTGGCCGTATCAGAGACGGATTCCACCTTCTGGACGGACCGTTCAGAACCGTCTGGTGCGGTTGCGGGTGGCCCCGATACCTCTGAAGACGCCGTGGGAGCAGGGGGGCTTTCCTTCTCGATAAAGCCCGCAATCAGGCTCTGTTCCGCCTCGACAGTGTCTGTTTCGGACTGTTCGAGATGCGCCCGGAGCCGGGATCCGGCGCTGTCATCGGCCTCGATGATCCTGACCAGCGCGAGCCCAAGCCGCTCGGTCAGGGCCTGGGGGAACCGAACGGCATCCCCGAGCGCCTCGTAGAGGGTCAGGAAGGAGCCGATCTTGGAGCGCTTGGCCCGGGACGCCGAGGCGAAGAGCGCCTGCAAAGCCGCCCTGGGCGTGTCGAACACACCCGCCTCGACCGATTTCGCTGCGATCCGGGCACGTTCGTAATAACTCAGCCCCAGCCGGATCTCGTTCTCCTCGACCATCGAGACATAGGCCTCTTCGGAACTTGCCGGTTGGCGCAGAAAGGCCAGAACAGTGTCGAATCGTGCCTCGCCCGTCTCGTCGCGAAGCCGGGTCAGCGCGGTCAGCCGCCGCCAGCCCGAGATGAGCCCGTAGCGCCCCTGCCCCAGATCGACCACCTCGATCGGGGTGCGCTGGCCGAAGCGCCGCAGGCTCTCGAGCAGCGCCGCGAAATCCGGATCCTCCCCGGTGCCCGGATGGGACCGGTCCCGTATCAGCCAGGCGGCCTCGATCCGGTCGAGGGAGAGGCGCTGCACCAGCCGTCCCTCGCTGCGCGCGGCGCTCAGCTCGCGGCTGACCTCCTCGAAGGCCGCGTTGAGCGAGGCGTCCCCCGCCACCCGGGCAATCGGGGCCGCGCTGGCGACCGGCGGCGGCGCGGCCTCCTCCGATGTGCCCAGGTAATCCTGCAGCGGGCCGCCGAGACGTTTACGCTTGGCCATGGCAGACCTCCCGAGGGGCCGGGGGAATGGGGGGACGTGTTTCGCATGCGAAACGTTTCACGGGGCGGGGCAGGGGGGTCGGGTGCCTCATTCCGCCACCTCCCGCCCGGCCATGGCCAGCTGGTCGCGCCGCCAGACCCCGAAGAGCAGCTTCTTGAAGGCGGCATAGGTGGCGTCGAAGGTCTCGCGCCCGCGGATATAGGTCTCGCGGTTGAAGTCGCGGTAATCGGCCTCGTAGATGCCGCTCACCTGCTCGCCCGCCTGGCCGATGAGCGCGGTGAAATCCTGCCGCTGCGGGGCAAGGGCGTGGCCGAGATAGGCCTGCATCAGCCCGGCCAGTTCGGCCTGCTGCCCGGCATCGTAGCGGGTGATGAGCGCGCGCACCGCATCCCATTCGAAGCGCACCCCCTCGCGGCCCAGGGCGCGTGCCGCCATGTTCTCGCCCTCCTCGATGGACTGGAAGGTGGCGTGCAGCATCTCGAAGAACCGGCCCGTCGAGTCGAACTCGAGAAAGGACGCGCCAAGCGGCACCAGCAGGATGTCGGCCGCCGCCAGCCCGTTGATCGTGAGATAGCCAAGCGCCGGCGGCGTGTCGAGAAACACGAGATCGTAGTCCTGCAGGATGCCGTCGGCCTCGAGACTCTCGGTCAGCGCCTCCCAGAGCTTCCAGCTGCGCGCGCCCATGCGCCAGACCGGGATCTGGAACTCGGACCAGTAGAGATTGAGCTGTGCGCCGATCAGGTCGATATTGGGCCAGTGGGTCGTCTGGATGAGATCCTGGGCGCGCAGCTTCATCGCCTCGGCAAGCGTGTCGTCGATCGGCTGTGGTGCCTCGTTGCGCTGCACGCGCTGGCGGTTCTCCTCCTGCAGGTGCCGCCCGTAATGGCGGGCGAGCAGGGGAAAGACGGTGCCCCATTCATCCTCGACCGATCCGCCGAAGATCGAGGTCATCGAGCCCTGGCTGTCGAGATCGACCACCAGCACCCGGTAGCCGTCGAGCGCCGCCGACATCGCCAGATGCGCCGCGGTCGAGGTCTTGCCGACCCCGCCCTTGAAATTGGCGACCGCGATCATCTTGGCGGGCAGGCCCTCGGGGCGCCAGGGCCTGTACTCCTTGGTCTTCGATCCTTCCGCCGCGAAATGCGCGCGCAGCCGCAGCACCTCGTCGAGGGTGAACCACCTTGCCCCGCCCTCGGTTTCCGAACGTCCCTGGGGCAGGTCGGGATTGGCCTTGAGCACGCGGCGGAAATGGGCGGTGGCGATGGGGATGAGATAGCGGGTGATCTCCCAGGTCGAGAAGAGGCGCAGCTTGCGCGTGCCGCTCTCGTCGAGCCCGCGCGACGCGAGATCCTGCCGTCCGCGCCGGCACGCCGCCGCGATCCGCTCGAAATCGCCCGTCATCTGCGGCGGGTCGAGATCGGCCATCGCGGCATCCGGAGAGATGTTGAAATAGGGGGGGAGGGGGGAAGACCCGTCACGTGCCACGATATGCCTCATGTGCTCTGTTTTTCGATATGTATCTCAAAATGGCGCACATGGGAATATTTTCCTGTCCTGAACGGGGTCGATTCGGCCTTCTTCTGCCCTTCTCTCGGCAAATTCCGGTGGTTCCGTCCGGTGCGGGGCGTCCCGTGCCGGGCGCAGTCAGGAATTTTGCAGTTATTGAATTGTTATTTAATAGTTAAGCGCATCGGGCGTTTTCCCAGAGCCCTGTTTTCAAAGGCGGATTTCGCGCTTCCGGGGCCTCGGGGCGATTCCGAAGCCACGATGACGCGACTCCGAAGCCACGATCGCGCGATTCCGAAGCCACGATCGCCCGCCCCGAAACTCTGGACGCTCCGCCCGCTGCCTGCGTAAGGTGGTGATAATGAAACCCCGAAAGACAAGAGCGGGCAGGGGGCATGGGCAGTTACGCGGGATCAGGGCGGCCGGGGCTGCTGCCGGAGCGTCATCCGACGGGCGATTTCTTCGTCTGCGACATCTTCGATGCGCTGCCCAAGGACGATCTCGCCTCGATGGAGCATCCGCTCTTCTCGCTCTCCACCCGGGCCGATCTGCGGGTGCTCTCCTACCGCCACAACGACGTGACCATCACCGTGACGCCCTCCGTCAAGGGCCGCGCCACGCTCTTCGACAAGGACATCCTGATCTATTGCATCAGCCAGCTGATGGCCGCGCTCAATGCCGGGCGCCCCGTGAGCCGCACGCTGCATCTGCGCGCCCATGACCTCCTGGTGGCCACCAATCGCGAGACTTCCGGCGACGGCTATCGCCGGCTGGTCGAGGCCTTCGAGCGGCTCGCGGGCACACGCATCACCACCAATCTCGCCACCGCCGAGGTCGAGACGACGACCGGCTTCGGCCTGATCGAGACCTGGCAGATCCAGCGCCGCACCCGCGGCGGCCGGATGGTCTCGGTGCGGGTGACGCTCGCGGAATGGCTCTACCGGGCGGTGCTGGCGAAATCCGTCCTCACGCTCAGCCGCGACTATTTCCGCCTGCGCAAGCCGCTCGAACGGCGCATCTACGAGCTTGCGCGCAAGCATTGCGGCCATCAGCCGGGCTGGCGCATCTCGCTGGCGGTTCTGGCGCACAAGTCCGGCTCCGCCTCGCCGCTGCGGGTGTTCCGCCGCATGATCCGCGACATGATCGCCACCAATCACCTGCCCGATTACGATCTCGCCGAGGAGCCGGGCGACATGATCCATGTCCGTCCCCGACAGGTGGTGCTGGCCCCCGGCGAGGGGCCGCGCCCGAGCCCCGAGGCGCTCGACGAGGCGCGCCGCCTCAGCCCCGGCGCGGATGTCCACGCGCTCGAGGCCGACTGGCGCGCCTGGTGGGTGACGACGGGCCGCCCGCGCCTGCGCAGCCCCGACGCGGCCTTCCTGGGCTGGGTGCGCAAGCGCGGATGAGGGGGATGTGTTGCCGTGAGGACTCGGGTTGCGGGTGAAATTCGGGGGCTATCGGCAAAGGTAACGATTTCCTGACAGAATTTTGCCGCAATCGTGCTTAGCTTTGGGCGCAATGCAGTCTTATCTTTACAGGTGGAGTAAGGGATCATACGTTCAATCTTGAGTTGAATCGCCAGGAGGGGTGCCGCATGATCATCGGGTTGATCCTTGCCGGAACGGGGTTCGGGGCCGCTGCGGCCTTCGGGGCGGTGCTGCTGGGATACCCGATCTGGATGGCCCTTCTGATCTACTCCGCCACGGGCGTGGCCGCCGTGCTGGGGTTCGCGGCCCTTGCCATCGCCCGCCACCCGGATCCGCAGGACAGCGGCGCATCGGCCAGGCCCTATGCCCTGGTGGGCCCGGAGGGCGGCTGAGCCGGTCCTTCCCCGAAGAAACGAATCACGCCCGCCGCCGCCCCCAAGGGGTCGGCGACAGTTGTTTCCTTTCAGGCAACACACTCGCCACAGGCGTGTGATCTGTTGCCGAAACAGTCCGGGGTTCTTCCCAGGGTTGTGCTGCGCCATCCCCGGCCACGTTCTTTTGACTTGGGACGAAAATGAGGCGATAATACGGCGTCAACTAGGCATGCTCGTCAGGCATGGTCAGGTCATGGCTTGAAATCGCCCGAACCTGTCCAGGTCAGGGCGGCATTGGTCTTCTATGGAGTGGGTTAAGATGTTTGAGTTGAAGAGAATTGTAGCGACATCCGTGATTGCTGTTCTAATGGCTCTGAGCGTAGGTCTGGCTCAGGCTGCGACGATAGATATCACAGTCTACGATGATCCTGTCGGCTTGACAGGAGAGCGCGGGACGTTGAGTTGTTCTGCCGCGTGCTCCGTGCTCAATGCGGAGCCGGGCGTTTTTAGCCCTGGCGTTGGGGGTGTCTTTACCGTCCACCCGCCAAATCTGACGAACGAAACCAGTTTCGTGAACGCCAATCTGTTTCCTGGCGATGCTGCTTTCGCGACAGGTTTCAAGACCGAGCCTGCTCCCAATCCGTTTACCACGTCGGCACTCTACATCCTTATGAAGATTGGGGGCGGGAATACGTTCAACACTGTCCTCGTGCGTAACGAGACCAATGGTGGAAGCCTGGAACTGACTTGGGATGGCAATTCAGCGTCTGGCCTGAGCCATGTCACGGAGTTTGGTGGTGCCGTTCCCATCCCCCTCCCCGCCGGTGGCCTTCTCCTGATCACCGCGCTCGGTGGCCTGGGGATTGCTGTCCGCCGCCGTCGCAAGGTGGCCTGACGGACGTTCGACACCCGGATGATCTCGCTGGCAGCCCCCGCCCGGGGGCTGTTTGCGTCCGGGGGCCTGCCTTCCCGGCCGCTCCTGTCCCGTGTCCCGGGGCCGCGCGGGGACCGATCGAATACCGACGAGAGACCGACGCAAAACCGCCCTCGCGCCACAAATTCGCCACCGCGCTGTGGAATCCCTGTCGACAATCATGCGACAGGGGCCGGATTGTTCTTTATACTGGTGGAAAACAGGCGGGCGAGACAGGCAGTGGCGAAGCGGCATGTGGCATAGGAAACCGGCAACGACCCCCTATCTTGGCGCCCTTCGGGGGCTGCGGCGCACATTCGTGCTGGCAGGTCTCTTCAGCGCCGTCATCAACCTTCTGATGCTGACCGGTCCGATCTACATGCTGCAGGTCTATGACCGGGTGCTGTCGTCGGGATCGGTGGCCACGCTGGTGGGGCTCTTCGCCATCGTCATCGTGCTCTATGCCTTTCTGGGGCTCTACGATTTCCTGCGCGCGCGGCTTCTGTCGCGGGCGGCGCTGCGGCTCGATGCGCAGCTGGGCGAGGAGGCGTTCCGCTTCGTGCTGCGCGCGGGGCTCATCGGCGGCGGCGCGCAGATCGATCCCCGCGCCCAGCCGGTGCGCGACCTCGAGGCTGTTCGCGGCTTTCTGGGCAGCCCGGCGGTCACCGGGCTCTTCGATCTGCCCTGGATGCCGATCTTTCTGGCGCTCGTCTTCGTGATCCATCCCTGGCTCGGCTGGCTGACACTGGCCGGGGCGGCCATCGTGGCGGTCGCCGCCCTGCTCAACCAGATCCTGGCGCAGAAATCGATCCACCGGGCGATGTCGATGGAGGCGGCCGAGCGCACTCTCGTCGACCAGGCCCGGACCGACGCCGAAACCCTGCACGCGCTCGGCATGCGCGAGCGGCTGGTCCGGCGCTGGCGCGACATGCATGACGCGGCGCTCGCCACGGCGCAGATGGGCAGCGACCGTTCCGAAGGCTTCGCCGCCTTCTCGAAATCCTTCCGGCTGCTCTTGCAATCGGCGCTTCTCACGCTCGGAGCCTATCTCGCCCTGCGCCAGGAGATCACGCCGGGCATGATCATCGCCACCTCGATCATCGCCGGCCGGGCGCTTGCCCCGGTCGACCAGGTGATCGGCCAGTGGCGCGCCATCGGACGCGCGCGCGAGGCCCATCAGCGTCTGCGCGAGATCTTCGAGCGGATGCCGCCCAAGAAGCCGCGGGTCGAGCTGCCAGCGCCCGCGGGCGATCTGCGGGTGACGGCCCTGACCAAGCTGGCCCCGGCCGGGCCGGAGGGGCAGGCGGACCGCCCGCGTATTCTCGACCGGGTGAGCTTCGCGCTCTCGGCGGGCGACGGGCTGGGCGTCGTGGGCAACAGTGCGGCGGGCAAGTCCACGCTGGCGCGGCTTCTGGTCGGGGCCTGGGTGGCGGATGCGGGCGAGATCCGGCTCGACGGGGCGACGCTCGATCAATGGACGCCCGAGGCGCTCGGCCGCCATGTCGGCTACCTGCCGCAATCGCTGCACATCCTGTCGGGCAGTGTCGGCGAGAACATCGCGCGCTTCGACCCGGAGGCGAAGGATTCCGACATCATCGAGGCCGCGCGCATCGCCGGGGTGCACGAGATGATCCTCGGGCTGCCCGACGGCTATGCCACCCATATGGACCGGATGACCCGGCCGCTCTCGGGCGGGCAGATCCAGCGCCTGGGGCTGGCGCGCGCCATCTATGGCACACCGCGCCTCATCGTGCTCGACGAGCCCAATTCCAATCTCGACGCCGATGGCGACGATGCGCTCGCCGCGGCGGTCCGCACCATGCGCGACAGGGGCTGCGTGGTCGTGGTCATGGCGCACCGGCCGAGCGCGCTTGCCTCGGTCAACAAGGTCATGCTGCTGCACCAGGGACGGATGGCCAAGTTCGGCGACAAGGACGAGGTGCTCTATGGCAGGCCCCGCCCGGTCTCGGTCGTGGCGCAGTGAGGAGGGGAGAATGACGGCCGACACCTTCGCCGCCCCGCCGCTCAGGACCGACCTGACGCGCGCAGGCCGTCTCGGCACACTCGCCGGGCTGGCCCTGCTGACGCTGCTCTTCGGCTGGGCCTATGTCACGCAGATCAGCGGCGCGGTCATTGCCCCGGGTGCGGCGGTGGTGCGCGGCAAGCCCAAGATCGTGCAGAGCCTCGATGGCGGGATCGTCGAGGAGATCCGCGTCTCCGACGGCGACATGGTGCGGGCGGGCGATCTGCTCCTGCGGCTCGATCCCACGCTCCTGCGGATCAATCTCGAGATGTATCGCAACCGCCTGGCCGAGACCCGCGCCGAGATCAGCCGGCTGCAGGCCGAGCAGGTGACGGCACCCGATCTGGTCTTCGATTACGACACGACCTATCTCGACGGCCTGCCGCTCGAGAAGATCAATGCCGGGCAGCGGCAGATCTTCGAGGCGCGCCGCGAGGTGATCAAGGGGCGCAAGGACCAGCTCGCCGAGAAGGCGGCGCAGTTCCACAACCAGATCTCCGGTGTGGACGGGCTGATCACCGCCAAGCGCGAGCAGCTGAATTTCATCGAGAAGGAACTGGCCGATGTCAGCGCGCTCCATGCCGAGGGGTTGGCGCGCGAGGGGCAGGTGCTCGAACTGCAACGCGAACGCGCCCGCCTTCTGGGCGAGATCGCCGAGCATCAGTCCGAACTGGCCCGGATCCGCAATTCGATCCGCGATACCGAGCTGGAGATCCTCCAGGCCGAACGGCAGTTCAAGGAGCAGGTGGTCACCGACCTGCGCGAGAAGATGATGGAGAGCGAGGAATTGCTCCTGCAGATCGTCACCGCGCAGAAACAGCTCGACCGGATCGAGATCCTGTCGCCCGTGGATGGGATCGTGCATGAGATGCAGGTGTTCAACGCGGGCAGCGTGGTGCCGCCGGGCGAGACGATCCTGCAGGTGATCCCGGTCTCGGAGGGGGTGGAGTTCGAGATCCGCGTCGATCCCAATGCGATCGACCAGGTGGCGGAGGGGCAGCGCGCCAAGGTTGTCTTCACCGCCTTCAGCACCCGCACCACGCCGGAGATCTTCGGCACGGTCTCGGGCATCTCGCCCGACGCCGTCACCGATCCGTCCACCGGGCAGAGCTTCTACAGGGTCACCCTCACCATCGCGCCCGAGGAGATGGCGCGTCTCGGGGACCACGAGATCCTGCCCGGCATGCCGATCGAGGCCTTCCTGCAGACCGGGGAGCGCACGGTGCTGAGCTACCTGACCCGCCCGCTCAGCGACCAGCTGCGCCGCGCCTTCCGCGACGACTGAACGGGCCGCAGGGGTGATGCGCCGGGGGCACAACGGCACCCGTTCCCGACGCACGGCTTGTTTTCAAGAGGGTTTTGCACCATTCTGGGCGCGAGTGGTCGCATGTGACAAACCGGTGCCAGAAACCGGGGCGCATGGGCAGTGAGGCAGGATATTTCATGACGGGCCGGGCCTGGCGCAGGACGTCACGCACATTCTCCGTTCTCTCCGGGCTTGCGTTTCTGGCGGGCTGTTCGGACGTGCCCTACCATGCCCCGCGCTTTGCCTTCCTGTCCTCCTACAAATCCGCCCGCGACAGCAGCCCGGTGCTGCTCAGCAATGCCGAATGGTGGAAGACCTTCCGCGATCCCACGCTCGATGCCCTGGTCGAGACGGGGCTTGCCGGCAATCTCGATCTCGACATCGCCCGCGAGCGCGTGACCGAGGCCGAGGCGATCCAGCGCACCGTGCCGCAGGCGGCCTTTCTCTCGCCCCGGGCGCGGGCGGGGGGCGAGCGCGACGAGAATGGCAGGACCGACAGCCGCGCCGAGGCCACGCTCGGGTTCGAATGGATCGTCGATATCTATGGCGGGCGGCGGGCGCAGATCGACGCGGCGGGCGCCCGCATCGAGGTGGCCGATGCCGAGGTCGATGCCGCGCGGCTGCTGCTCCTGCTCAACATTGCCAATGCCTATGTCGATCTGCGCTATCAGCAGACGAGCCTCGCGCTGCGCCAGTCCGAACTCGCCTCGCGGCGTCAGACGCTGGAGCTGATCGAGCGGCTGCAGCAGGGCAATGCCGCGACCCAGGTCGACGTGGTCAGGGCGCGCGCGCTCGTCTCCGAGACCCGGGCGGAGATCCCCGAGATCCGCGCCGCCATCGAGGCCGCCCGGAACGAGATCGCCGTGCTGGCGGGCAAGGTTCCCGGCACGCTCGGGATCGACCTCGACAAGGGCGCGCGCCAGCCGCGCGTCTCCCTCTCGCCCGAGGTGGGGATCCCCGCGGATCTGCTGCGCAACCGCCCCGACATCCGCGTGGCCGAGCGCCGCTATTACGCCGCCTTCCGCGACGTGGCCGCGGCGCGGGCCGATCTCTATCCGCAGCTGTCGCTGAGCGGCACGATCACGCGCAGCTCGCTCTCGGGCTCCGCGGGGACCGAGTATTTCTTCGGCCCCGCGCTCACCTTCCCGGTCCTGCCCAATACCGCGCGCCGCGCCAGCGTGGAGCAGCGCGAGTCGCTCGTCCGTCAGGCGCATACCCAATGGAAACTGACCGTGCTCGGGGCGATCCGCGATGTCGAGACCTCGCTCGCCGAATATGCCGCCGCGCTCTCGGCGCAGCGCGCGGCGGAAGAGACGGTGCGGCTCTACCAGGAGGTGGTGACCCTCACCCGCCAGATCGTCACCCGCGACGGTGCCACGATCCGCGACCTGATCGAGGCCGAACAGGACGTCGCCGAGGCCAACACCACCCTCGCCACCACGCTGCGCCGCGTGGGGCGCAGCTTCGTCGAGCTCAATGTGAACCTGGGCTCGGGGCACGGGGCGGGGGAGGGGCAGGCCGCCGGGGGATAAGTCCTTTTGATCGGGACAATCGCGCCAGGAATACCTTAAGACAGGACCGAGGATACGCCTGTGACCCGTTACTCGCAGGCCGCTACGTTGACGAAGAGGATATTGCATGAAACGGGGCAGGCTTTTCTACCGGCTGCAAAGGCATTTCCGAAACAGGCGGTTCCAGGTCTTCGACGCGCTCTTGCGCCGCATTCTCGAGACACAGCCGGAGGTGTCGATCCTCGATGCCGGTGGACGCCCGGACTATTGGGCGATCCTGGCCCCGGACCTGCGGGACAAGGTCAGGATCACCTGCCTGAACTTCCGGACCGAACTGGAGACCTATGCGCAGCCGAGTCCGGACTTGCGGATCACTTGCGTTGTCGGGGATGCCTGCCACATGCCCGAGTTCCCGGACAACGCCTTCGACGTCGTCCATTCCAACAGCGTGATCGAGCATGTCGGCAGCTACCAGAACATGAAGCGCTTTGCGGACGAGACCCGGCGTGTCGGCAGGTTCTACTATGTCCAGACACCCAACTACTGGTTCCCGATCGAGCCCCATTACGGCGTGCCGTTCTTCCACTGGCTGTCGGATACTCGGCGGATCTGGTTCTTCACAAGGATGAATGTCGGCTACGCGCGTAAATGTACCTTCGACATGGCCCTGCCGCGCGTGGATCATACCCGGATCATCAGCCCGTTCCTGATGCAAGGATTCTTCCCCGACGGGAAGATCAGGAAGGAAAGAGTCCTGGGTTTCTCGAAATCGGTTATTGCGATGCGGTCGGCAGACTGAAGTCGTTGTGTTGGAGCGATCATGAACCTGACATTCACTACCGACGTCTCACTTGCCCCGCGCCAGTTCACGATCAGGCCAGAACTGACCGCCACGGGCAATGACATCCATGTGCGCGCGCATCCCGATCTCGGCATCTTCGACATTCTCGATGCCTCCGGTGCACGGATCGGTCTGCTCATGGGCTTTCCGATCGATCTGCAGGATCGGTGTGTCCTGTCGGGGCCGTTGACGGTGGCTATTCCGGCCTCCTCGGAGATTGACGCGGCAGCAGAGGCGATCCTTGACCGGCTTGGCGGCCGCTTCCTTCTCCTGCTGACCCTTTCCGGTGAAAGCAGGGTTTATCCTGACTGTGCAGCCCAGGTCCCTTGCGTCTATTCGCCTGAGAAAGGCATGGCCGGATCGACGGCGGATGCGATCCTGTCGGACGCGGATTATGAAACGCTTTTCCGTCACGATCTCTATGCGGCGCTGGATATCGAGAATGATGGCTGGTTTCCGGGGGGGCTGACCGCCCATGAGGGGATCGAGCGGTTGCTGCCCAATCATGTTCTAGACCTGCGGGACTGGAGCCAGAGACGATACTGGCCCCTCGGGGATATCGCGCGAACCTCATCGCCCGAGAGCAGTCTGGAGGAAATTTCCCGGATCATCCGTATTCAGCTCGAAGCCTTGCTCAACGGGCCGAAAAAGATTGCCCAGGCTCTGACAGCGGGACATGAGACACGGGTCATGCTCGCCTGCGCGCGTCCCTATCTCGACGCGATCGAGTTCGTCACGCTGGAAGGCGACACTCCGCGTGCCGATGACACGGTGCTCTCGCAACGCATGGCCCGCGAGCTTGGCCTGACCCATCGCATGCTGCCTCGGGTGGTCGCCGATGAGGCGGCCGTGGCGCGCTACATGCGCCGGGGGGGGCATTGCGTGGGCGGGCCCAACAAGTTCTTCCATCCAACGCTTGGGCATCTTGCCAATGATTATGATTTCGTGGGTGGCCTGAACGGCGAAATCGGCAGAGCGTTCCTATGGCGTAAGACCGATACGGCAGACACGAATCTTTCTGCCGAGATTCTCACGGGCAGGATGGGATTGCCAACAGTGACCGAGCTCCAAGAGCGATTTGAATCCTGGCGGCGGGCTCTTCCGACGACGGATTCACTTTCGGAACTCGATCTGGCCTATCTGGAACATCGGATGGGGCCCTGGTCGAGCGCTCAGTTCTTTTCAGATCCGTCACTGGTGCGCCACAATCCGATAGGCACAACGAAGACTGTCAAGCTGATGCTTGGCCTTCCTGACGCATGGAAACGCCAGAGCAGGCTGACGACCGGGATCATCCGCATGCACTGGCCGGAGCTCTTGTCCTATCCCTTCAACAGCCAGGGGGCCCTGCAGGACCTGTTGAAACAGATCGGACGCGCCGCGCGGCGTCCGCAACTGATTGTCCGAAAGTTTCGCAAGATGCGCCGTTAGATTGTATCGCGCGCAGCGCCCACCGAACTAGTCAATGACGAGGAGTCATCTTGCCACATTCTCTCGTTCTATGACCGTGATGTTGCCATATTGGATGGTCACCTTGCTGCCTGTCTAAGAGCGGCCGACTCGGTCGGAGGGTTTGGAAAGGAGAACAGTATGACCACCTACACCGTTTCGTCCGCGACCGATTTGCAAGCCGTGCTCAGCGGCGCATCGGGCGGCGATGTCATCGAGCTTGCGGCGGGCGACTATGGCAACCTGTCGCTACGGGGCCTCGATTTCGATTCCGAGGTCACGATCAGATCCGCAGAGGCGGCCGACCCAGCCGTGTTCAACACAATCAATATAATTGAATCCTCGAACCTAACCTTCGATTCACTTTTCATCGACTTCACGCCGACCGAGGGCACCGTTGAATGGTCCAGTGCATTCCGGGCGGTTCAAGGCGTCTCGAACATTACCCTGCGTAACAGCAAGGTCGAAGGCGGCGATTCGATTGCCGGTGTTTCTCCGGACTCCGAACCCGGAGAGCAGGGGGCATCTGGCATTCTCGGCGAGCCGATTGGCCGGGCGATCACCATCACAGGCACAAATATCGTGATCGAGAATAACGACATCTCGCATTTCAACAGAGGCATTGTGACGTCAGGCGATGGCAATGCAATACTGAACAACGAAATCTACGATCTTCGAACCTCTCCCCTTGCTGGTGGTGGTTCCGATTTGATTATAGACGGCAACTATTTCCACGATTCAAATCCATGGAAAATGGGTGGTGCCGGCGATCACGGCGATTACGTCCATCTCTGGACCCAGCCCGGCGGGCAGCCGATGTCGAATATCACCATCACCAACAACGTCTTCTCCGACGAGGAGGGCGGCTCGCTGCTAGGTATCTATCTTGATGATAATCTCAATGAGGTTGGTTTCACGAATGTCGTTGTCGAAGGCAATGTCATCCATAGCAGTACCGGGCAGGCGGTACGTTTCGAGAATGTTTCCGATGCTACGATCTCGCGTAACACGATCCTGAATGCTGATGGTGTCGAGAAGCAAGGGTCTCAATTGGTCTTGACCGACGGGACAAAAAACATCCGCCTCGAGGATAATATCGTGTCGACCTTTTTCGGAGAGGCTCAACAGCAGGCCCTGGCCGAAAAGGGAATCATCTTCAAGAACAACATTGATGTGGATCACGATGACCCGAATGCAGCAAACTTTGTTGGGAAGATTTTCGCCGATAGCCGGTTGGAAGGCAGCGATCTTTGGGAAAAGATCCTGTTGCCCGGCAGTGTGGCCGACGGGCTTGGATCGCCCCTGATGCATCTCGACGAAGAATCCGACCGTCTGACACCAATCTTCAAGGTCGAACATGCAGAGGATGAAATCGGGGGTCTGATTCTGCGCGCCGATCAGACCCGTGGACCAGAGGGGCCGGTCACTGATGCCGAGTTCATCTGGGATTTTGGGGATGGCACCGTCGGGACAGGGCAGGTGGTGCGACACACATATGCCGATGCGGGCCGTTATCAGGTGACCTTGACTGCTGTAGCTGCGGACGGGGCGACAGCAAAGGCGACAAGCGAGATCGGGATCAAGGGCGCAGACATCCTGTTGTATGATCCGCAGTCCGGGTTTTTCCAGTTCCAGGAGTACGGCACGATCACGGCCATCGAGGGAACCGACAAGGCGTCTGTCTCCACCGAGGTTGGCTATGGCATAGACTTGGGTGGGACAGGTTCTGTGGTGAGCGTAGACAAATCTCAGATCGCACGACTTTTCGGGGCAGAATCCTTCGACATGTCGATGACCTTGCGCGCCGATACCCTTGGCAGCATCGGCGAGGTGGCTCGCGTACATGGCAACTTTATTCTTTCCGTTGCATCGCGGGGCGAGGTAAGCTTGCAGCTTTGGACCGATGCAGAGTCCAAGGCACTGACCACTACCGGCGTCACTGTCAATGACGGGGCTGATCACGATGTCCGGATTTCATTCGACGGTGCGACGAACAGCTTGATGATCTATGTCGATGATCGGCTGGCGGCGGCAACCGAGATCGAAGGCAGGATGCGTGGCGATTACCCGCGCAGCCTGGATTTTGGCAATCCTTGGGGCAAGCAGAATTTCGACGGAACGCTGACCGCCTTCGATCTGGAAGTGGGCAGTCAGGATTATCCAGCCTATGATGGTGCTATCGAGCCGGTATCGGATACTGAGACAAGCCCGGCCGAAGACGTCATTTCACCGCCGGATTCTCCCGATACGGGTGTGACCGAACCTGCTCCCGAAGAAGCGCCGGCTGCAGACAATACTGCAGACAATGGAGACACCGTCACGTCAGAACCTGTGGAGCCCGAGGACGCGACCCCCGTTCCGGAAAGCGATCCTGCAACGACGGAACCGGTTGATGCGCCTGCTCCGGAAGAGGAATCCGCCGTCCCCGGATCCTTGCTCAACGGCGGCTACCAACTGGATGTCGCCTCCGTCATGACGTCGGATACGGTGCGATTGCATGACGATGCCTATCTTGTCGAGACAGAGGACGGCTCCGCGCTTTCCTTTGACGGCAAAAAAGACTTCGCCTCGCTCGGTCGCCTCACAGATTTTGAGGCGTCGCAGAAGATTGCCTTCTCAGTCGGCTTCGTCAGTGACAATGCTGATGGTGGAGCCGAGAGGCTGGTCTGGAATCATCTCAAGCTCGGGTTGACCCTGGAAGGGGACGGGCTTCGCGTGCATGCCGGTAACAACGACGATCCCTTCTGGAAAGGCTTCGAGGTCGATGGCCTTGGCCTGAATGACGGGAACCGTCATACTGCGACCGTGATGGTCGATGCCGAGGCAGACCGATTGCAGGTGGTGGTGAATGATGTTCTGGTCCTGGACGAACAAGGAACAGATTTCGATTTCGTCGGCGCGGGCGGAAACGAATGGGGCTGGTCTCTTGGCACGGCCTGGAACCGCTGGTTCGAGGGGGAAGTGCATGAATTTCAGGTCAGTGACGATTTCGACTTCTTGGAAACATCCGTGACAACCGATGACGCAATTCTCGCCTAGCACGATTGCGCAGTAACGATCTCGGCCAAACCTGTCGGACGCACCGTGCTTGTGCCCTGGCACGAGTGAATAACGGCGCTTATTTTACTGGTCAGGGATTATAGTAGCGCTGTACTGATCACCGCGGAACGAGCCGTCAGACTGGCAGAAAGGTAACGAGGTGGTTGCGGAACTGACCGGACAGAACTATGCGCCGGCTCAGCACAAGGCGGATGCCGATGCGCGGGCTCAAGGGCGTTCCTCTCCTTGGGTCTGGATATTCGTAATCGGTCTGGTAACTCCGCTGTTCATCCAGGTCGGGCCAATGCGCCTGACCCCATATCGCCTGGCACTGCTCGTCGCCTTCTTCCCGGTGCTCTTCTATTGGCTGGGCGGTCGGGCCGGGCGCATCCGGCTGGCTGATATCTGTGTCGTGGGCATCTGCCTGTGGTCGTCGCTGTCGTTTTCCGTCGTGCACGGATTTGGCGCGATGTATGAAACGATCGGCATCTTCTGGGTCGAGACGCTGGGTGCCTACTTGCTGGGACGCTGCTATATCCGCACACCCGAGACATTCCATGCGATCGTGCGGCTGCTCTTCCGGCTGTCGCTCGTGATGATCCCCTTCACGATCTACGAGATGATCACCGCCGAGGACCTGATCCTGACGCTCTTCTCGAAGATCGGGCCGACCTATCACGACAACCCAATGGAGCCGCGGCTGGGGTTCGACCGGGTCCAGGGCCCCTTTCCGCACCAGATTCATTTCGGTGTGTTCTTCCTGTGTCTGAGCGGGGTCGTCTATTACGTGCTGGGCTACGGGCTGCGCTGGACACGGCGGGTCGGTCAGATGCTGGTGGTTGCGTTCGTGGGTGCAACCTCGCTTTCGTCGGGGCCGCTGGTGGCGCTGATGGCGCAGCTCAACGTGATAATATGGGACGGGATGATGACATCCGTGCGCCAGCGCTGGCACATCTTTGCCGCGCTGGCGGCGGTGGGGTTCGTCGTTGTGGATTTCCTGTCGAACCGCACGCCGTTTCACGTCGTGGTCGAATATCTCGCGCTGAACAAGGAGACGGCCTATAACCGTATCCGGATCTGGCAGTTTGGGACCGACAACATCTTCGCATATCCCCTGTTCGGCAACGGATTCAATGACTGGATGCGCCCTTACTGGATGTCCGACAGTGTTGACATGTTCTGGATCATCGGTGCCATGCGGCACGGCATTCCCGTCTGGATCCTGTGGTTTATGCTGTTCTTCTCGATCTTCCTTGCCGTCGCTTACCGGCAAGGCCTGAGCGAGCGGGTGGGCTGGTACCGCACGGGATATGTGATCACGCTTTTCGGGCTCTTCATGGCCGGCTGGACGGTGCATTACTGGGATGTCACCTATGCGTTCTTCATGTTCCTTCTGGGGGCCGGTGTTTGGTTCCTCGACTGGGAGGGGGAGGAGGACAGCGGCGTGCCCGCAGTCTCCAAGCCGACAGAGTTGGTCTATACCAGGTTTCCGAAGGGCGGAACTGCTCTCACAACGTCTGCCCGGTTAGATCCGGCAAAGGCTGTCAAAAAAGGCGGCGCAGAGCGTTTACCAAAAGGCGCGCCCAGGTCCTTGCGACAAGAGGCCGCGCAGAGAGCGCGGCCCTGAGAAGGATATCGCCGCGTCGCGGATGCCCGAGCCTGCCCATCGTATAACCCAGCCGCGCCCAGTGTTCGGCCAGAACAGTGCGCGGTACGCCCCGCCGCTTCATCTTGTTCGTGACGATGAACTGGCTGTACTGGCTTTTGCGGCTGTCGGTCGAAATGCTGTCCGTTTGCAGATAGGTGCTGACCAGTGGCGCGTCGACAAAGGCAAAAGGCCCGACTTCTGCCAGTTGCGAAAAGAAATCCCAATCCTGGTCGGTGCGCAGCTTTTCGTCGAAACCGCCAAGGCGCATCGCTGCCGCACGGGTGCAGATTGCGGTTTGCGGACTGACGAGATTGCGCCGCCACAGCACCTCGCGCAAGTTCCCCTCGACCAATGTTTCCTCCGGTCCGGGCACGCAAGCCACCCGTCGTTTGCCCCGGCGAAATTCAGCGTCGCGGCCATAGACGATCTTGATGCAATAGACGCAGACGCAATCGGACGGCGCGGCGGCGAGGCGCGCCATCTGATGCGAGAGCTTGCCGTCGAGCCATTCGTCATCGCTGTCCTGAAAGGCGATGATCTCGCCGCGCGCGGCCTGGATGCCGGTATTGGTCGCTCCAGCCACGCCTTTATTGTGATCATGGCGGATGACGCGCAGCCGGGGATCGGCGATGCTCTCCAGCAGTTCGGTGGTCCCATCGGTCGAGGCGTCGTCGACCACGATCAGCTCGATCTCGCGGTAATCCTGGTTGAGCACGCTGGTGACCGCCCGCATGAGCGTATGCGCGCGGTTGTAGGTTGGCAGGATGACGGAGATGAGGGGGGAAGCGGTCATAGGTAGAAAAGTGCACTCACACCAAGTCGTGCGTTTCGGAATAGTATGTGTTTACGAATGTTCATAATATTTTTCATCAGATCCAGACTGTCTGTTCTTCTCGCTTTGTGATCGACGTGCCGATTTCCAACTGGCATAGGGCATGTAAAGCCAGTCGAAGACATAGTATATCCAGTATTTCAGCGGTTCGGCTGACCTCTGCGCGAATGAAAGCCGCAGGGCACGCAGGCCCATTCCAAGCCTTGTCAAACGTGAACTTTCGGCCAGCTCTATTGCAAGGTTCAGCCTCGGAATGCGATTCCGACATACGGTTTCTATTGTGGTCTTGTCGGGGTAGTTAGTATCTTTGTAGCAATCGAGAATATGTTGATCGATTGTCAGGGCCCATTTTCTTCCCCGGTGCCAGATACCGTACAGAAAATTCCACCCGTTCATTTGATCATGACCCTCGGACACCCCGCCAGTGCGCCAACCGATTAGGGGTTCATCCAGATAGGCAATCTCGCCCAGTATCGCCGCGCGGAAGGGGAGAACCCGGTCTTCGGTTGCTAGCCCGGCACCCAGCGGGCCAAAGCTGTCGTAAACCGTCCGATCCCATGCCGCTGTCGCCCCGATAACAAAGAGCCGGTCGCGGATGATCGCCAACGGTGAAGGCGTGTGGAGGATGCCCTGTGGTGGATGCTTGATGTCCAGTGACCGACCAACATTGTCAATCCGCCTTGCCGCAGAATGCACCATCTTAGCTTTCCTGCCAGATGCCAGCCATACTCCCGCCAGCCTCTCGGTCCTCTCCGGCACCGACACATCATCGCCCGCATTCACCACGATGAACTCACCGGAGACCAGTTCCATTACCCGGTCTATATGCGGCACCAGCCCCAGGTTCGGCTCATTGCGGTTCAGCACCACCGTGTGCGGCCCGTCATACGCAGCCGCCATCTCCTGCATGATCTGATAGGTGCGGTCGGGCGAGCAGTCATCCGACAGGATGATCTCCAGCGGCTGATAGGTCTGGGCAAATGCCCCCTCGATCGCCTCGCGGATGAACCGTTCCTGATTGTAGGCGATGACCGCGAAGGTCACCAGGGGGCGCTCTGTCGTCTCGGTCATCTGACATCCCTGATCGGCCAGCCAAGCCATTCATAGATGCGCGCTACCTTTGAAACAAGGCGTCCATGGGGCCCGATCTTGGCAATCACCACGTGTCCGCCGACAAAGGCCGTTCCCATCCCCAGCATGACCGAGGTCACGGCACCGGCAAGGGGCAGCGCCAGCGACAATGCCAGCAGCGCCAGCGCCAGCGCGGCATGGGTTCCGACCAGCCGCAGCGACAGCCCCTGCCAGCGGAACCCGTGCAGGCGGCGCACAAGGATGACGATCACGATAAATAGGATCAAATAGGCCAGCAGAAACGCGATGCCCGTCACTTCAAGCCCCAGCACGGGCAGGCCGAACCAGATCATCGGCAGGAACAGCACATTGAACAGCAATTGCGTGATCAGGAAAATTCCCGAGCGCGCCGAGGCCACGATGGCGAAGGCCAGCGACCAGGAAGCCAGCTTGAACACATTGCCCACCGTCTGCCATTGCAGAAGCGTGGCGGCCTGATCGAACTCGGCCGAATAGAGCAGCCGGATCAGCCAGGGCGCGCAGCCGATCATCACCAGAAGAAGCGGCCCGCCAAGCGCCAGCGCCAGTTGCATCTGGTCGTTCATCAGCGCATTGGCCGCCTCGCGATCCCTGATCACCTCGGTCAGGCGCGGGAAATAATCGGCCCCCATCGCCTGCAACAGGAACCCGACATAGATCATCGTCACGCTCCAGGCGGCGGCGAACTGCCCCGCGGCCTCCAGCCCCAGATCCTGGGTGATGCGGGCGCGCACCAGCAAGAGCGTGGCGGTGGTGGCCAGCGCCCCCAGCGTGAACACCACCCCCAGCTTGACCATCGGCCGCCAGGCAAGCCAGATCTGGCGTGGGGTCATCGGCGCGGCCGTGGGTTTGGGCAGGCGGCTTGTATAGCGCCAGGCGATCCCGATGCTGGCCAGGGGCGGCAGCAGGATCAGCCAGATCAGCCCCGCCTGCCCGTAGGCCCAGACCGCCGCCAGCCCGCCCGCGCTGCCCAGGGCGGTGCTGTAGACCGTCACGCGTCCCAGGTCGCCGATCCGCCGCAGCCCCTGCAAGAGCGCCATTTGCGATCCCGCCACCAGAAACAGGAAGACGGCGACGCCGACAAGCCCCACCTCGGTCGCGTGATCGGTGCTGTCCAGAAGCCAGCGCGACAACGGCGCGCGCGCCAGCCAGATCAGACCCATGGCGATGATGCCTTGCAGCACAAGTCCACCAAGAAGTACCCGGCGCACGCGTGACAGCGCCGCCTCCTCGCCCCGGGCAGCCGCGATCTCGCGGATGCCGCTGCTGCCCAGCCCCAGCCCCGCGGCCATCGACCCCATCTCGCGCAAATTGTTAAGTACGCTCAGAAATCCAGTCCCCGCCGGGCCCAGCAGGATCGCCACCACCTTGGCTTGAACAATGCTGATCACGATCCGCACCGCCTGTGCGCTGCCGATGATCGCCATGGATTTCAGAAGGCCGCGGGCTGACATCAAGCATTTCTTTCAATATCTGAAATAGCCCGATTCAAGTATTCAGTAAGTAATATCGCGCCCTTTTCATTTAGATGGTCTACATCACCCATCCCGTCATCTTCGGTTAGGTTGCATTCGAAACAATCAATAATATTGCCGTTATCAAGTTTACTCAAATAGAGATCCTTGAAAAGTTGTTTTTTCGGGGGGAGGCGCTTGCGATAGTCACGTCTTGCAGGAGGAATAACAACATATAATCGGTGGCCATTACTTTCAGCAAGTTTTGAAAGGCGCTCAAGCCAGATAATCTGGCTAGGCTTTCGGCGGTTCTCTCTAAGATGCGCAGCTGCGCGCTTCCCCGCATCAACATTAGATAGAAAAAAGGTTTTCTTCCTGTATCCAAATTCACCTTCGTTAAATTCATGGGGGGGAAATTTCCTGCATTTTCGAATAATTTTTCTCTCTACTGCCTTGTTTATGAAGTTTAAGTCTTGGTAGGGGACTTGAAAATAGAAATTGTAAGCAACTGCGCGATATCTTTCTCTAGTTTTGATTAGGGAAAACCCAGGAGAAAAAACTCCAAAATAAAGAATGATCCCCTTCAGATTAACCAGATCCTTCTGATGAATTCTGTAAATTTGAAAAGCAGTGTAAAGATCACCACTGGTTAGTCCGAGGTTGAAAGATTTTGGAAATGTAGTGGGGTAGAATCCATAATCTGCATGTGAATCCCGAAGGGCAAGTGTTTCAACATAGTGGATTTTCTGATGGAAGGCATAGCTCTTGCCCGCCGCATATCTTAGAAACTCGGCATCGTCAAAATAATTGAATCGATGTTGCCTAAAACGCCTTAGTACGCGCGTGAGAATTAAATTAGTGCGAATACCAAGAATTCTCATTCACCGTCACAATCTTTATAAAAACATTGGATCACCATATCAGTCGCTCTTTTCTCCAGATGCGGCCCGATCGGCAGGCTCAGCACCTCGCCCGCCAGGCGCCGTGCCAGCGGCAGCGCCTCGGGGGCCAGACCCATTTCGGCATAGGCCGCCTGGCAGTGCGGCGGGATCGGGTAATGGATGAGCGTGCCCACCCCGGCCTCGCTCAGCCGGGCCTGCAGCGCATCGCGCGCGGGGCTGCGCACCACGTAGAGATGCCAGACGGGCTCCGCCCAGTCGGGGACATGCGGCAGGATCAGGCCGGCATCCGCCAACCCCCCGGCATAGGCGGCGGCCACCGCGCGGCGCCGCCCGGTCCAGGCGTCCAGCACGTCTAGCTTCACACGCAGCACCGCCGCCTGCAGCGGATCGAGGCGGGAATTCACCCCCGGCTCTTCATTCACGTATTTCTGCCGCGAGCCGTAGTTGCGCAGGAGGGCCACACGTTCCGCCAGGGCCGCGTCATTTGTTGTGATCGCCCCCGCATCACCGAGCGCGCCCAGGTTCTTGCCCGGGTAGAAGCTCCAGCAGACGATATCGCCATGCGCCCCGATCCGTTTGCCCTTGTAGCGCGCGCCATGTGCCTGCGCCGCATCCTCGACCACGCGCAGGTTGTGGCGTCGGGCAATGTCGAGGATCGGGTCCAGGTCGGCGGGCTGACCATAGAGATGCACGGGCAGCAACGCGCGCGTGCGCGATGTGACGGCAGCCTCGATGCGTGTCGGGTCGATATTGTGGGTCGCGGGATCGGGCTCTACCGGCACCGGCGTGGCCCCGACGCCCGAGACAGCGAGCCAGGTGGCGATATAGGTATTGGAGGGCACGATCACCTCATCCCCGGGGCCGATATCCAAGGCCCGGAGCGCCAGCGTCAGCGCATCGAGCCCGTTGGCCACGCCAACCGCATGAGCCGCCTCGCAATAGGCCGCCCATTCCGCCTCGAACGCCTCGACCTCGGGGCCGAGGATGTACCAGCCACTGTCGAGCACCCGGGCCACGGCGGCGTCAATCCGCGGCTTGAGTTCGAGATAGGCGGCGCGGAGATCGAGGAAGGGGATCATGAGTTTGTCGTATCTTGTACGGCCGCCCGAAACACTTCGTAGTCTCTAATGTAATCTGCCTCGTCATATGGATGTGACGCCAACACCATGCACACGGCCCCTTGACTGAAGGCGTCCATCTCGCGCCAGATGAGCCTGTCGATCAATACTCCCTGACGGGGGTTTCTCAGCCAGAACTCGGATTTTTCGAGGCCATCGTCGATCGTGAGCCGAAAACTGCCCGACAGGGCGAACACGACCTGCTGCAAGACCTTGTGCGCATGACCGCCACGTTCGGCATCCACCGGGACATTGTAGAGGTAGTAGACCCGCGCGATATCAAAGGGCACATGGTTGCGTCCCTCGACAAAGGTCAGGTCGCCCCGCGGGTCGGACACCACCGGAAGGTCGATCAGCCGTGCACTGCCACCGGGCATCTTGCTTGATGAATCCATTATGAAATCTTTCAGACCTCCAGGTTGTCATACAGCGTCGGGCGCAAGGCAAGGAACCGTGAACGCGTGAGCTCGAAATACAGATTTTCAGGATCGGAACCGGTTTCAACCATGCCGAAACGTCGGTAAAAACGGATGGCCTTGGCGTTATCCTTGCGGACATCGATATCAGCCCGTCTGAGGCCCAACATCTCGAACCCGATCACGAAGGATAACGCCGCACTTTCCAGCGCCGCCTTGGGCGGCTTGTCGGCGTTCAGGATCCAGCTGCCCCAGGTGAAGCTGTCCTCCGTGATCCCGTAGAGCCGCACGACCCCGCAGGGCACGCCATCGAGACGCTCGATGATGTAATAGTATTCCTCTCCCGCCGCCTCGCGTGCCTTGTAGGCCAGGATCCAGACGCGCTGATCCTCCACCGTGCCGGTCACGGGCGACAGGTGGCGGTTGTAGGCCGGATCGGTGCGCAGGCCGTGGATGAATGGGGCATCCTCCGGTGTCACCAGACGAAGCCGGAGGCGCTGTCCCATGATTTCAGGTTTGGCCTCCATATGCCCGACCATGACTGCTGAATTCCCCGCGGACGTTAAGCCCGAAACCCGGTCAACGCAATGCGCCGTCATTGCGTCATATCGAGAACGAAGCAAACTGGGGCTGGCTCCGGACGAACAAGCTGGTTGAGGGCCGGAACATCCGGGTGATAAGAGCAATCCAGCACAAAAACATGTGATCTTTCCGGGATGCGTCATGTCAAATGAACCATCGGCCTCACCAGAATTTTCCATCATCATCGTCAGCTACAACACCCGCGACATGACCCTGGCCTGCCTGTCTTCGGTGTATTCACAGACTCATGGAAATTTTGAAGTGATCGTGGTGGACAACGCCTCCACCGATGGATCGGCAGAGGCGATCCGTCGGGAGTTTCCGGAGGCGACGCCGATCGCAGAAAACGTCAATCACGGGCCCGGCCCTGCGCATCATGTCGCCCTGCCCCATTGCCGCGCGCCATGGCTCCTGCTTCTCAACCCCGATACTGTGGTGCTGGACGGAGCGCTGGATGAACTCATGGCCTTCAGCCGCCAACGGCCCGAGGCTGGGATCTGGGGCGGGCGAACGCTCTATGCGGATGGACGGTTGAACCCGGCATCATGCCGGCATCGTCAGACGCCATGGTCACTCTTCTGTCGAGCATCCGGATTGGCTGTGATTTTCCCAAGTTCGCCATTTTCTGATGTAGAAAATTATGGCTGTCGGCAACGCGATGATGTTCGCGAAGCGGATAGCGTTTCTGGATGCTTCTTCCTGATTTCCCGCAAGATACGGGATGACCTGTGCGGTTTTGATCCGGTTTTTGCGATGTATGGCGAAGAGGCCGATCTGTGCCTGCGCGCAGCCAAGATCGGTTTGCGACCGGCTATAACGCCTTATGCAACGATCATTCATCATGGTGGCGCATCGGAGAAGATCCGAGCCGACAAGCTGGTGCGCTTGCTACGCGCGAAGGCAGAGTTGATAAAAAGGCAATTTGCACCTCATGCGCGGGGGCTCGGTCTGCTTTTTCCGACGCTCTGGCCTCTATCGCGTTATGTGGCTCTGTCATTTGTGTCCCGCCTGCCGACGATCGGGCGGCAATATCGTGAATCCGCCTTGGGATGGCAAGCAGTCTGGCGGCGCAGGGCGGAATGGTGAGATGGTTTCCGAGCCCCTTGCCAACAGGACAGAAGTCATCGTGACCGCATCTCCACCCAGCAATAACCTGCGCCGCATCGCCCGGGGCGATCTCTGTGCCGGTTGCGGGGCCTGCGGGGGCATGTTTCCCGACAGGATCACGATGGAGATGGCCCCGCCCGGATTCCTGCGGCCCCGGCAGCATGCGCCTCTGGGTGCCGCCGAGGAGGCGGCCCTGAGCCGTTTCTGTCCCGCGCTCGGGCAGAAGGTCGAGGCACATGGACGGCCCGATCACGTGCTCTGGGGGCCGTATCTGGAGATGCGCACCGGCTGGGCGACCGATCCCGGGTTGCGCTTTGCCGGGGCGTCGGGCGGGGCGCTCTCGGGGCTGCTTCTGCACCTGCTCGAGAGCGGCGAGGTCGAGGCCGTGGTGCAGATCGCCGCCGATCCGGAGAACCCGATCGCCAACCGCACGGTGATCAGCCGCACCCGTGCGGATATCCTCGCCGCGGCCGGGTCGCGCTATGCCCCCTCGGCCCCGCTTGCGCAGCTGATGGCGCTCGTGGAGACCGGGCGGCGCCATGCCTTCGTCGGCAAGCCCTGCGACGTGGTGGCACTCAGGGCCCTCACCGAAGAGTGTCCCGAGATCGCGGCCGCCTTCCCGGTGCTGCTCTCCTTCTTCTGCGCGGGCGTGCCTTCCGAGACCGGTGGGCGCGCGGTCCTGCGTGCCCTTGGGGCCGAGCCGGAAAAGGTCGCGCGGTTTCGCTATCGCGGACAGGGCTGGCCGGGACGGGCCACCGCAACCCTCACCGATGGCAGCGAACGCTCGATGAGCTATCACGACAGCTGGGGCGGGATCCTCTCGAACCATGTCCAGCACCGCTGCAAGATCTGTGCCGATGGCACCGGCAAGGCCGCTGACCTGGTCTGCGCCGATGCCTGGGAAAGCGATGCCCAGGGCTATCCGGTCTTTGACGAGGCCGATGGCGTCAGCCTGATCGTGAGCCGCACGGAACTCGGGGAACGGATTCTGCAAGACGCTGTCGCAGCGGGCCGGATCAGGGTCGCGCCTTTCGACGTGGGCGGGCTGGCCGCGATCCAGCCCGGCCAGCGCGAGCGCCGCCGCGCCCTTCTGGCGCGGCTTCTGGCGCTGCGCCTCGCCGGTCAGCCTGTACCGCGCTATGCCGGGCTGCATCTTCGGGCTGCGGCGCGGCAGAACCCTGTTCTGCGGAATCTGAAGAACTTCCTCGGAACCCTGCGCCGGGTTGCCCGAGGCAGACTGTTTCGCCGGAAATAGGCCACCAGGAATACCCGCCCCCGCCTTATCACCGTCACGGGACTGTGCTAACCGGCGCTGGAACCGTCATTTTCCGATCCTTTCAGGATGCCCGATGCTCAAGATTGCCCTGATCTTCCATTCCGCCAGCAATGACAACCTGGGGGTCGGGGCGCTGAGCGTGTCGGAGGTGGCGATCCTGCGCCGGATCGCCGGGGCGCGCGGCCTCTCCCTCGCCATCACGGTGATCGACAGCATCGCCGAACGCCCGCCTTACGTGACCGGCGAGGACATCACGATCCGGCCCACCCGGCCCCTGCGCAAGCCGCGCGATTTCTTCCGCGCCGTCCGGGCCGCCGATCTGGTGATCGATATCGGCGGCGGCGACAGTTTCGCCGATATCTACGGGCCGCGCCGCCTCGCGCAGATGCTGCTGATGAAATATCTCACGCATCTGGCGCGTCGGCCTCTCGTGCTCGCGCCGCAGACCTTCGGACCGTTCAGGCACGGGCTGTCGACCCGTCTTGCCCGTCAGACCATCCGGCGTTGCGCCATCATCACCACGCGCGACAGTCTCTCGACCGCCTGCCTGCGCGAGATGGGGATCACGGGCGAGATCATCGAGGCCTCCGACGTGGCATTGCGCCTGCCTTATGATCCGCCTTCCGAACGCCCCGAAGGCGGGGCCGTGAGGGTCGGGATCAATGTCTCGGGCCTTCTGATGAGCGGCGGTTATACCCGCAACAACATGTTCGGGCTCAGGATGGATTATCCGCAGCTCATCCGCGATCTCCTGCGCCGCTTCACCGATCATCCCGACGGATGCGAGATCCATCTCGTGCCGCATGTGATCTCCTGGGCCGGCGGCGGCGTCGAGGATGACCATGCCGCGAGCCTTGCCCTGCGAGAGGAGTTTCCCTCCGTCACCGTCGCCCCGGCCTTCACCTCTCCCTCGGAGGCCAAGAGCTATATCGCGGGCCTGGATTTCTTCATGGGCGCGCGCATGCATGCCTGCATCGCGGCCTTCTCCTCGGGCGTGCCGGTGGTGCCCATGGCCTACAGCCGCAAGTTCGCCGGCCTCTTCGGATCGCTGGGATATGACGAGACCGTCGATTGCACCAGCCTGAGCGCCGAGGAGATCCTGGCGCGGATATTCGATGCCTACGGGCGTCGCGCGGACCTGGCCCGGACCCAGAAGGCGGCGCTGGCAACGGGGCTCGAAAAACTCGCCCGATACGAGGCCGCACTTGGCGATCTGATGGAACAGCTGGCCTTGAGGCCGGAAAAGCCCCGGGCAAGATTGCCATGACCATGCCTTTCAAATACCGTCGGGGCGCACTTTAGGCATTCTTCATCCCGATCCTTTCCGGCAAAAGGAGCGCAACATGTCTTCTCCGCCAAAGCTCATGGTCGTGGCCTCTGCGGGGGGGCATTGGGTCCAGCTGATGCGATTGCGCAAGGCCTGGCAGGGCTTGCCCGTCATCTATCTGAGCACCGAGCCGGGCCTTGCCGATATCGTGGCAAGCACGGCCCGGGCCGAAGGCAATCCCCCCCCGGACTTCATCTCGGTCACCGATGCCAATCTCTCCGAGAAGCGGCGTCTTCTGCGCCAGCTTGCCGAGGTCTTTCTCGCCGTCCTGCGGCATCGCCCGGACGTGATCATCACCACGGGGGCCGCGCCGGGCTATTTCGCCCTGCGCTTCGGCAAGCTCTTCGGAACCCGGACGATCTGGATCGACAGCATGGCCAATGCAGAGGAACTCTCGAAATCCGGACAGGAAGTCGGGAAACATGCCGACCTGTGGCTGACCCAATGGGAACATCTGGCGCGCCCCGGGGGACCGCATTACATGGGGGCGGTGCTGTGATCTTCCTGACAACCGGCACTCAATTGCCCTTCGACCGGCTTGTGCGCGCCGTGGATGACTGGGTCGAGACAGCAAGACCCGGATACGAGATCGTCGCCCAGGTCCTGCCAGCCTCTCGTGATCCCTACAGGCCGCGGAACTTCGACGCCAGGGAACGGCTTTCCCCGAAGGACTATGCCGGAATACTCGACAAGGCCCAGCTCGTCATCTCCCACGCCGGCATGGGCACGATCCTCACGGCCCTCACCCGGGGCAAGCAGATCTGCGTCATGCCCCGGCAAGTGAAATACAACGAACACAGGAACGATCACCAGCTTGCCACCGTCGAGCGGCTGAAGGATTACCCCGGGCTGTTCAAGGCCCGCGACGAGCATGATCTGCCGGCCCGTCTCGACGCGGCGATGCGATCGATCGGATCATCCCGCCCGGAGGCGATCGGTCTTTTCGCGGATGCGGGCTTTACGGACAGCTTGCGGAATTTCATCCTGACCGGACGAACATAGTCCCTATTCCGGCCTTTCCCGCAGCCACCATCCCGCCGCCCAGCCGGTGAGGAACCCGCCGAGATGCGTCTCCCAGGCGAGGTTGCCGTCCATCGCCCAGTACATGACCAGATTGAGCAGCACCAGGAGCCCCACCACCCGCAGCACCGGCCCCAGATCCGCCCGCGCCAGGCGCCGCGCGGTATACTCCCAGCCGACCAGAGCCCCCGCCAGGCCGAAAAGCGCGCCGGAGGCCCCCACCATCGGCTGCACGGCACTGGAGAGCACCGCAAACCCTGCCGCCCCCCCCAGAAGCGAGAGCGCATAGATCGCGGCAAAGCGCGCCTGCCCCACCCGCTCGATCACCAGCCGCCCCAGCGAGACCAGCGTGACCATGTTGACCAGAAGATGGACGAGGCCGCCATGGAGAAAGCCGTAGCTGGCGAACATGGTGACGGGTTGCGCGGCGTAGTTGGGCCGCCAGTTGTCCAGAAGCCCCCGCCAGAACCCGCCGTTCTGATAGGCGAGCCCCCGCCAGCGCGGCGATCCCCAGAGCCCGAGATCGGCGCCTTGCAGCAGCGCCTCGATGGCAACGCAAATAAGGAGGATAGCGATCAGAACCCAATGGGGTCCGAACCATGCCGGAAAGGGCGAGGAGCAGCGGTGCTTCATCTCCACTGGATGCGTCAGCAAAGTGGGAAACTCAAGTCCGCGCGGCACACGGCAAGGCGCAAGACCCTGGAAAACCGAGGTTTCCCCAAAGGGGTCAATCGGAACCATTCAGGGTTATTGTTTCCAAAAAAGCAGGAGTGCCCTTGCAAGACAATGGAATGTCCCCCTCCACACGCAGGAATGTGTTAACTGTTAGGCACAATAATGTTATTTTTTTGAGAAGGTTTGTGATTCGCTCAGTTTGTGTAGTCTGATTTATCGATCAACAGGGGGGGATTTTTCCCATGTCACATACAACAACACCACAAGACAAAACCGGCGGCGGGTTCCTTTCCCGCCTTGGCGCAACGGCGCTGCCCGCCGTGGCCGCAATCGCGGTCTCGCTAATGGCAACGGGCACTTCTGCGCACACCGTCGGCCTCGGATGGCTCGACAACGGCGACGGCACTGTCACCTTGTTTGGCGAGCACTGGCACGGCGATCAGTCCGCGCCATCGACAGCCAATGGTGGTCTTGGCATTTTCGACAACAGCACCGGGAGCGAGCTGTTCCGCACAGCGTGGATCGGGGTCTTCAATAATGTCGATGAGACCTCCTCAAGCTTTGGTAAAGCCGGTCTCGGCAGCAGCGCTCTGACAGGATTTGCCGTCGATCCCGGCAACCATGACGGCTCCTCACCATACAATGATTGGCTTTATACTACCCCCCTGACGCTGGGGAATGGCACCTGGGACTTCTTCACCGGAACCAGCTGCTGCATCGACACGATGACCCAGAAGCTCACAGTCACGCTAACCGGGATCGTCTCTGTTCCTCCGGGCACCGGCCCGGGGCCCACCTCGCCAGTGCCGCTTCCGGCTGCTGGCTGGATGCTGCTCGCCGGCATTGGCGGTCTCGCTGCAATGAAGCGCCGCAAGAAGGCGACCGCTTAATTTATTTCGCCCAAAGCGACGCAGAAAGGGCGGCTCATATGGCCGCCCTTTCTGTCTCCATTATCGGAATCAGGAACTCGTCTGACCTGCTACGGGATTTTTCCTCCATTTGGAATTAGAGTCCGACCCAACGAAGGAACGTACCATGCTGCGAGTAACGTCAGCTTGCGTCATCAGAGGGGATTGAGCTCCCTGTCCGGGTGTATGGTCACGCGCATCCGAATTTCCATCGAGCCCGTGCGACGGAAATCCAGTGAGAAGACCCTTTGCTCATGCATGGAGAGCGCCTCGTCGGCCAAAGGCATGTTCCGCCGCTTCTTCGGATAACATTGATCGCACCGCTTCGGGAGGCGGCAACTGGAAGAGGCCGAGCAGAGCGGCCCGCGCCTCAGGCCAGGCGCGCTGCAAGGCCAGTTTCACGATCCGCGCCAGCGAGGCCATGCCGGCGACCGGCAAGGCCCAGGGCCGTATCTGCGCAACAAACCGCATCCGGTTGCGGTAATTGAAGTAGAGCGACAGGGGAGAGGCCCGGCGCGTGACCGACCCGCTCCCGATCGCCGTGCCGCCGTGATGATGGACAAGGGCCTCTTCACAAAGCACGAGGGGCAAGCTGCCGCGCCGCGCCGCCCATTCCACTTCCTCGTAGTAGAGAAAATAGTCTGCGCGCATCAGGCCCGCGGTTTCGATGAAATGGCGCGAGGCGACCATGCTGGCGCCGGAAATGAAATCGAGAAATCCTGCCTCGGGGCGGCGGGCCGCTTTCGGACCGAGCCCCTGGTTGATGTTCCGGCAAATGCCCGTCCAGCGCCCGACACGGCCTCCATCGGACTGAACAAGCCCGGGTGCCTCGAGGTAGAGGATCCGCGAGCCCATCAGGGCGAAACGACCGGAGGCATCCGCGCAACGCCGGAACGCGGCCGCCGTGGTCGGCTCCACCTCGCAATCGGGGTTGAGTATCCAGAAGAGATCACAGTCCGGATCCGCCATCTGGGCTTCAAGCCCCAGATTGACCCCGCCGGCAAAGCCCAGATTCACCTCGGAGCGGACAAGGGTGCACTGCGCCCTTGGCGGGCCCGGCATATGCGCAGGGCACTCCTGAAAACTGCCGGGCCGTCCGGCGGCCCAGTCCCGGATCGTCTGGACGGTTTCATCGGTCGAGGCATTGTCGACAACGACTACCCTCACGGTCTCGCCTTCCGAGCGTGTCAGGCTTTCAAGACAACTCCGTATGACGTCAGCGGAATTATACGTGACGATGATGACTGCGATCATGAAGGTCTCACCCCGGCACGAACCGTGGCAGCTTCGGCAGGCTCTCCCGCATCAGCCGCTGCAGGCGTTCGTCGGCCGCGCCTTCGGGCTCGTCCTTCAGGATGGGCGTGATGTAGCGCACGATCGCGCCGTCGGTGCGGTCGATCGTCAGGCTGTCATAGACCACGCTCATCTTCGCCTTGAAATCGTTGGTCATGCGCTTGCCGCGCTGTTCGAACCAGTAATAGACCAGCTGTTCCGAGAGCCCCTTCTGGATCACCGCGCGATTCACCTCGAATCTGCCGTAGCCGGTGCCCTCCATCTCCACCGGCACGGTCTCGAAGCTGAAGATCTCCCAGCCGCCCGAGGGCAGGCAGACCTCGGGGGAGTGCAGCCCGTCGCCCTCGGTCTGTTTCTCGTAGAAGGCCATGAAAAGCTCCACCGGGGCGGTCTCTGCCGGGTTGCGATAGGAGGCGGCAAGGTAATCGGTGGCGCCCAGGACCCGTTCGATATCCGGCTCGAGCATCGAGAAGGTGCCCGACCAGTCGCCCAGCTGGCGCGGGTAGAGCGTGAAGGGATCGCGGTCGAGGGGCGCGGGCTCGTTGCCCTGCTGCAGCGCCCAGCCCGCCGAGACCCCGAGCGTCAGCAGCGCCGCCGCCGCCAGCCCGCGCGAGGCGCGGATGCCCAGGATCCGCGCGAAAATGGCACCAAAACCGGAGGTGTCGAGATCGATCGCCTCCGAGAGCGGCTTGGGATCATGCGTCAGCCGCTGCAGCGCCACCGCCATCGCGAAGAGAATGGCGATGCAGGTCCCGAAGATCACCCAGCCCTCGAAATAATGCAGGAACCCCTCGGCATGCTCGATGCCGTAGCTGTTGACCAGCACGCCGATCACCCCGATGCGGAAGGAATTCATCAGCACGGTGAGCGGGGCGGCCGCGAGCAGCAGCACCGCCTTGTGCCAGAGCGGCCCGCGATAGAGGATCGCGAAGAGATAGGAGAAGCTCAGGATCGGGAAGAGATAGCGCAGCCCCGAACAGGCCTCGGCCACCTGCAGCTTGTAGACGCCGAGATCGATCACGTTGCCCTCGAGATAGACCGGCACGCCCATCAGCGCCACGAACCAGACGCCGATCTCGGAGGAAATCGTCTGCAGGAAGATGGTCATCTTGAGGTAGAGGAACTGTGGCAGCGGCAGCATGAAGATCAGATGCACCACGCCCAGCTGATGCAGCTTGCCACGCTCCCAGCCGAAGATCGTGAGCACGACGCCGCCCACCCAGAGGATGAAGGCATAGGTGACGATATCGGGGATCCGCGTCAGGTTGCCGGCAATCGCCAGGAGGAGCGCCAGCACGATCACGATGAGACCCGGCGCGCGGTCATGCACCTCCCGCGCGGGCGGCGGCAGGCGGCGCATCTCGCGCAGGAAGAGATAGAGCGAGATGAGCGGGATGAGCGGCCCGTGGCTGTATTCGGCGGTGGACCAGGCCTGCGCCAGCGACACGAACCCGATCCAGAAGATCGGGATCGAGCCCAGAAGGAGCAACGCGAACCAGAAAAGCCCTGCCGGGTTCAGCGGGCGGGTGAAGGCCCCGAAGCCCGCCTGATCGGTTGCTGACATACCCTTACATTCCCCTGCTTGTCCAGGCGCATCATCCTCCCCGGATTACTAACGGAAAATCCCGCCCAAGGCGATTCAAAACCGGGCGGGAAACAGGGCCGGAGAGCCGCTGAACACAGTGTTTCCGGCAACCGGTCACGGGCGCAGGACGAACTCCCGCTCGAGTGTCAGGAACACCCGGTTGGAGGTGGCGCTGCCGACATTCTCCTCGTCGCGCCAGCGGAACTCGTAGCCGGAGGACAGCCGCCAGTCGGGCGTGATCTCGCGCGAATAGGTGGCGCGCAGATCGGCGCGGGTGGTGTCGTTGACCGCAGGTCCCCCGGCCTGGTCGAGCTCGGCCACGTTCGCGGAAAACCCGAGATCCGAAATGCCGTTGATCGCATAACGATATTCCAGCGAGGCACGGGTGGTGCGCAGTTCTTCCGAGCGGGAACTGGTGGCGACCTGCCGCTCGAGCGAGGCGGTAAGCGTGCTGCGCTTCATCTCATGGGTGAGGGTCAGGCTGCCCACCGGCAGGATCGTGTCGTCCACATCGCTGGCCGCGCCGAGGCTGAGCTCGAGCGCGCCGCGCGGCAGGGGCATGGCGCGGCTGACAAGCCAGGTGGCCGTCCGGCCGTTCACGCTCTCGCGCACGTCGAAACTGGTGCCGATCGTGCCCCGTGCAAGCTCGCGGGTGAAATCCAGACCGCCAATGAACCCGGTCTCGGTATCGGTCTGACGCAGGCCGCCGATGGTCTCCTCGGTCTCGATCTCCTGAACGCCGACGATGACATCGAGGGTGGAGACCGGCGAGAGCGCCTGCGTGACCCCGAAATTCAGGCTGCTGGTCATCCGGTCGGTCTGCGGCAGATCCTCCGCGCTGTAATCCTCGTAGCGCAGCACCACCCGGCCCTCGGTCACCGGGCTGAGGGTGAACCGCGTGGTTCCCGAGAGATTGAGAATCTCGGTATCGAAGAGATCGGGATCGGTCGTGCCGCTGAACGACTGATCCCGGTAGCGCCCCTCGAGGAGGAAGCCGAGCGGCCCGTCAAGCCCGGTCTCGAAGGAAAACCGCGTGCCGAACTGCTCGCGATCGCCCCGGTCCTGGGTGAGGTCGGTCGGGTCGAGCGGATCATCCTCGAAGAACCGGTCATCGAAAGGATCGAAGGCATCGACCGAGGCGAAACTGTAATCCGCGCCGAAGCCGAGCCGGCTGTTCACCCCCTCCCGCTCGTAGCCGAGCCGGACGTTGCGATCATCGAGAACGGAGCTTCCGCCCGGCGGCTCGTCGGCGCGCAAGAGCCCGCTGACATCGAGGCTGAACACATCACTGGCGCGCCGGTTCAGATAGCCGAAGGAGAGCCGCGTGTCGAAGAGCGTGGCATCCTCGCCGTTATTGGGGTCGAGATTGTAGTTGTCCGTGGCGCTCAGCGTCGTGCCGACCCCGAAGGTCAGCACCGGCCCCCCATCCTCGGGGCTGCTGCCCTGCTGGGCCAGCATCGGCCCCGTGCCGAGCGCAAGCGCACCCAGGCATCCGCCGCCGATCAGAAGGCGCAAGGGTGTCACGACCCGCCCTTATTCGAAGAGGCGCCGCTCCGGCACCACGATCACGTCACCCGGTGCCAGAACCGTCGTGCCGCTGATGCTGTCGGGGCCGCCCATGGTGCGATAGTTGAACCGGTAGACGGTTTCCGTTCCGCTGACCGGATCGACCCGGCGCAGCTGGATGCGTTTCTCGGCGGCAAAGCGCGACAGCCCCCCCGCCTCGGCCAGGAACTGCAGGAGCGTGGTGCCGGGCAACACCTCCTTGCGACCGGGCTCGTTGGCCTCGCCGACGATATAGACATTCATCAGGTCGGGCTCTTCATCAACCCGAGGATCTTCCGGAGCAAGGGCGGCGACCGACACGAGCACCGTCGGCGGCACCGCGAAATTGCCCGCCAGTTCCGAGGCGAGCGTCTGCGCCACGCTGTCGACATTGCGCCCCCCCGCCCGGACCGTGCCCACCAGCGGTACGCTGATCGAGCCGTCCGGCAGCACCAGAACGCTGCGGTTGAGGTTCGGATCCTCCAGAACCTCGATCTGCAGCGTGTCGCCCGGCTGGATGCGATAATCGCTCTGCGCGGCGGCGGCCCCGGCCAGACCCGCCATCAGGAAAAACACCGTCAGAACCCTGATCATGCTGTGCCTCTGTCCCGTTATGTCTCGTTTTGTCTGCAACCTACGCCATTCGGGCCCCTGCCAGAATAGCCAAGAGAAAGAAACTCCGCCGCTGCGGCAGATTTGTAGCGCCCGGGAGGTGATTTCGGGTCAGTCCCGCGCCGCACCGGCCCCTTCGGACAGGCGGGCGATCTCGGCCTCGACCTCGGCCATGAACTCCGGCTCGGGGCCCTCTCCCACGGCCTCGACCACCCTGGCGAACTGCGCCAGCGCCTCGTCCTCGCGCCCGAGCGCGGCATAGGTGCGCGCGAGGTGATACAGCACCCTGGGATCATCGGGCAGGCCCGCGGCGGCCGGCTCCAGCGCGGCAAGTGCCGTGTCGAGATCGCCGCGGCGGAAGGCGATCCAGCCATAGGTGTCCTGAAAGGCCGGCACGTCGCGGTCGCGCAGACGGCGCGCGATCTCGTGCGCCCGCTCGAGGCTCTCGGCATCGTCGCGTCCGGTGGACAGAAGGCTGGCAAGGTTGTTGGCGATGATCAGATTGCTGCTGTTGGCGGCGTAAAGCCGCTCATAGATGGCGATCGCGCCCTCGACATCGCCGTCGCGCTCCAGCACCCCGGCCAGCGCCCAGTTGAGCTGCAGGTTGTCGGGGGATGCCGCAAGCCCGTCGCGCAGCGCCTGCCGGGCCTCTGCCGTCTCTTCCTGTGCGGCATGGACATTGTAGAGCGCCAGCCAGAAGCGGGGATCCTGCGGGGCCGCCGCCGCCAGTTCCCGAAGCGCCGCCCTGGCCGCATCGACCTCTCCGGTCACCGCCTGCACCGAGGCCATCAGGAAGCGCGCGTTCACATCGTCGGGATTGGCCGCCAGCACCTCGCGCGCATAGGCGCGCGCCCCCTCGATATCGCCCTGGGCCAGGCGGGTGCGCACGATGGCCGCCGCCGCGCCCATGCCGCGGGCCCCCTCCCCCGCAAGCCGGTCGAGAAAGCCCATG
>MDSW01154000.1_pt1 | contig 41202 bp, 36 predicted proteins | sample 811171 | NCBI WGS metagenome assembly MDSW01 (sample SAMN05326641, study PRJNA326480) | marine metagenome | isolation source: seawater | place: Atlantic Ocean: North West | collected 2012
CACCACGTTGATAGGCTGGGTGTGGAAGCGCAGTAATGCGTGCAGCTGACCAGTACTAATAGCTCAATTGGCTTGATTTATGCACTGAAAAAAATTTTACAAACAATATAAGATATTCTCGATATATAATTAAGTTGCCAATAATTTTCAAACTTATTAGTAACTTTAAAAAAATAAATTAAAAATAATCAAAATATAAAAATTATAATTTCATATATTTATTTTATTTAAACTTATATTTCTATTTATATTTATTAGATTTTTTTTCATTATAGTTGATGTATAGTAATAATCTTTAAATGATAAATCAAATAGCTATCAAAGATTTTATTATATCAGATAAAAATAATAAAATTTTTGTGATTGCAGAGGCAGGAGTATCTCATTTTGGTTCCTTGTCAAAAGCAAAAAAATTAATTGATTTAGCTAAAGCTAGCAAAGCTGATGCTGTCAAATTCCAAGCATATGTTACCGAAGAGTTAATTCATTCTGATTTTAAAAAATGGTTCTCAAGAATGAAGAAAAAAGAGACAAATTTTATCTTTTTTAAAAAGTTGAAGAGATATGCCGAAAGAAAGAAAATTTCTTTTTTACTCACACCTCACTCAGAAACTGGCCTAAAATGGATAGAAAAATTAAATTTACCAGCAATTAAAGTTGGTTCTGGAGAAATAGGAAATTTTGAATTTTTAAAGAAAATTTTAAAACTTAATAAACCCATAATAATTTCAACTGGTATGCATGAAATAAAAGAATTAGTAAAGTTAAAAGAATTTTTTAAAAAAAAAAAATTTAAAAAGGTTATTTTTTTAAAGTGTAATACACAATACCCTACACCGGATAGTGATATTAATTTGAAAAGTTTTAATTATTTTAAAGAAATTTTTAAACAAAATTTCGTAGGTTATAGTGATCACACAGACAATGAGTTAGCTATTTTAGCCTCTATACCATTAGGTGCAAGAGTTATAGAAAAACATATATCGTTAGACTTTAATGTGAAAGATGCTCAAGATTGGAAAGTAAGTTTCAATAAAGAACAATTAAAGAGCATGATATTTAAAATTAGAAAACTCGAAAATTTACTCGGGGAAGGTAGATTAAAAATTTCTAATTCTGAAAAAAAATCAAAAATTTGGGCTAGTAGAAGTATTTATGCAAAAAAGAATTTGAAAAAAGGTCATAAATTACAATTATCAGATATAAAGTTTTTGAGACCTGGAAATCATTTGTCCTGTTCAGAGTTCAAAAAAATTAATAATAAAAAATTAAAAAAAAATATTTTCTCCAACTCCCCAATTAAACTTAATGATGTCTAAAAAAAAAATCTATTTTCTCAATGGAAAGAAGGGTGGTTTTGATGCAATGTTACCACTGCTTAAAATTATTAAAAAAAAAAATGAATTTCATTTAAAAGTTATTTTAACTGATCAACATATAAATAAACAATTTGGAAATACATACGTTAACTGTGAAAAAGAAATTGGAAAAAAAAATATAAAATTAATAAATCTTAATACTCAGAAAGACGATTCACATTCTAGATCAAAGGCTATGTCAAAATTATTAAAAAAAGTTTCAGAATATTTCAATAAATCAAAACCAGATTTGTTAATGGTTTACGGTGATAGAATGGAAAGCTTAATAGGTTCAATGGTTGCAATTAACTTTAATGTACCAATATGTCATTTTCAGGGTGGTGACCTTAGTGGAAATATAGATGAAAATATTAGGCATGCAATTACAAAATTATCTAACCTTCATTTAACTTCCAATCAAAAAAGTTTAAAAAGAATTCAAAGGATGGGAGAAGAAAAAAAAAGCACTTTCTGTATTGGTGATAATCATGTGGATTCTATAAAAAAAATTGAATTTAAAAAAAATAAAATAAATTCAATAATAAAAAAATATAATCTCAAGAATCCTTACGCAATATTTATGTTACACCCAGATGGGATATCAAAATTAAAAAACAAAACCTATTGCAGCAATACTTTAAATGTATTGAAAGAATTTAATTTACAATTTGTTTGTATTTATCCATGTTCTGATATTGGCCATGAAGGAATAATTGAACAATTAGTAAAATTTTCAAGAACAAATAAGAATTTTAATGTTTATAAATTTTTACCACATGAAGATTTCATAATATTATTAAAAAATTCAGAATTCTTTATTGGAAATTCTTCCTCTGGAATAATTGAATGCGCATATTTAAAAACTCCCTTTATAAATTTAGGTAATAGACAAAAAGGCAGATCAAGTAGTCAAAATGTTTTACATTCTTCTTTTAACAAAAAAAATATAAGGAAAAATATTAAAATAGTTATGACAAAAAAATTTAAAAATAAAAATCTAAAAAAAATCGAATTGATTTACGGTGATGGAAAATCTTATTTAAAAGCATACAAAATTATAAAATCAAAAATTAATCATTTAAAAATATATAAAGTTTTTTATGAATAAAAAATATCTTTTATATTTTAAAAAAATTAAGATGGATAAATCAAACTTAAATATTTTAAGGAAAAAATTTAAAGTTATTGAAATTGAAAATCTAAAAAAGATAAATAACCTTAGTAAAAAAACATTAAAAAAAATATCTATCATATATTGTGATCCTAGTAATTTTTATTCTAAATTTTATTTAGCAAAGTTTGATAATTTAAAAATTTTAGCATCCTCAACAACAAGCAAGGGATTTATAGATGAAAAATATTGTATGCAGAAAAATATTCAAATTATTTGTTTAGAAAATGAAAAAAAATTTTTAAAAAATATTACTCCAACAGCTGAACATGTTTTTGGACTAATATTAATTTTAACTAGAAATTATGTTTCAGCTATTAATTCAGTTGATAAAGGAATTTTTAACAGAAAGTTATTTGGTGGATATGCAATGCTCTCAGAATTAAAAATTGGTATTATTGGATATGGAAGGTTGGGAAAAATTGTTAAAAAGATTGCTGACGGATTTGATATGAAATCATATGTATGTGATGTTAAAATGAAAAATTATAAATCCTCATTAAGAAACCTATTTAAAAATTCTGATATTATTACATTACATATTCCCTCAAAAGATAATCTTAATTTTTTTGGAAAAAAATTTCTTAAATATTTTAAGAAACCTTTTTTTTTAATCAATACTTCTAGAGGGGATGTAGTTAATGAAAAATTTATCATCGAATTGCTAAAAAGAAAAAAAATAATTGGCTATGGTACAGATGTGCTTGATGGTGAATTTTCCCCTAACTTTCAAATAAATAAAAATATTATATATAAAAATAGAAAAAAATTTAGAATTGTAATCACTCCACATATTGGTGGTTCAACAAAAGATGCTTGGAAAAAAACAGAATTTCAGGTAATTAAAAAACTGAATTAGTAAATTATGAAAATATTAATCATTGGTGGAGATGGGTATTTAGGTTGGCCTACTGCGATGCACCTTTCCAAAAAAAAACACCAAGTGTATTTAATCGATGATTTCTCAAAAAGAAGTATTGAAAATCAAAATAGTGTTACTCCTCTCGAAAATATTGAAACTATGGAAAATAGGGTTAAAATTTGGAATTCATTAAAAAGGGGAAAAAAGGTTAAATTTTCTTTTGGGAGTCTAATAAATCATAGATTTATTTATGAAGAATTAAAAAAAATTAAGCCAGATCATATAATCCATTATGGTGAACAGCCATCAGCACCATACTCAATGGCTGGTAGAACTGAAGCCGTATTTACGCAGAGTAATAATATAATTGGCTCATTAAATCTGCTGTTTGGAATAAAGAAATATTGTCCGAATGCCCATTTAATAAAACTAGGAACGATGGGTGTATACGGAACACCTAATATAGATATCGAAGAAGGTTTTATTAAAATTAAACATAAAAATCGAACTGATATAATGCAATTTCCCATGAAACCCTTAAGCTATTATCATTGCTCAAAGGCAGCGGACTCTGTAAATCTTTATTTTGCCTCAAGAGTATGGGGTCTTAGAGCTACAGATTTAAATCAAGGTGTAGTGTATGGAATAGATACACCTGAGACAATATTAGACAAAAGTCTAAACACAAGTTTCCATTACGACCATATATTCGGAACGGTTATAAATCGTTTTATGGTACAAGCCGCTATAGAAAAACCAATGTTGGTTTATGGAAAAGGAAATCAGACTAGAACATTTTTAAACATAAACGATACCTTACAGTGCGTTGAGTTAGCTATAAAAAATCCTGCTAGGAAAAGTGAATATAAAGTAAGAAATCAATTCACTGAAGTTTTTACAATTAAACAATTAGCAACATTGGTTAGAGATTCAGCAAAAAAATTAGGTTTATCAACAAACATTAAATATATAAATAATCCAAGAAAAGAATTAGCAAAGCACTATTTTAATCCTTCTAATAAAAGTTTCTTAAAGTTAGGATTAAGACCAAGAAAACTAAACACCACTTTTGTTCAAAATAATATTAATAAAATTTTAACAAAAAAAGATAATATTGATTTGCAAACAATTTCTCCAAAAATTAAATGGAGTAAATAAGAATAGTGTTAAAAAATCAAAAGATAATTGCCCTTATTCCTGCAAGAGGAATGTCAAAATCTATTAAAAAAAAAAAATTTAATTAAAATAAAAAATAAAACTTTAATTCAAAAAATAAACATTGCTTTGAAAAAATCAAAATATATTGATAAAATAGTTTGTTCTTCTGAAGATAATCAAATAATTAATCATTGTAAAAAAAATGATATAGAATTTATAAAAAGACCGAACCATTTATCACAAGATAATTCAGATATATTTTTTACAGCAAAACATTGTATAAGTTTTTATAGAAAAAAAAAATTATCTTATGATATTATGATTTTAGCGCAACCCACTTCTCCATTTGTAACAACAACAATAGTAAATAAATTGATAAAGTTTTTAGTTAATAATAATTATTATAACTCTTCGCAGACAGTTCATAAGACACCTCACAATTATAATTATTTAAACACTAGAATAATGTTTAAAAATAATGAATTAGAATTTAAATTTAAAAAAGAAAGAAAAAATAAAAGAAATAAACAAAATAAACCCAAAACTTATAGTTTTGGGAATTTAGTTGCATGTAAAGTCAAAAAATTATTAGAAAAAAAAGACTTTTTTTGTAAACCTTCGGGTGGATTAATAATAGATAGATTTTCGAGTTTTGACCTTGATGACAAAGAGGATTTGAGTTTAATAAAAAGATACAAATAATAAGTCAAAAATTATATAATAAATAAATAGTTTTTTTAGTTAACATTTTTAAATATTTAAAAGAAAGTTTATATATCTTTCTGTATTCTTTCCATCAGAGTATCCAAAATATTCTTCTGTAAATTTTTTGTTCAATTCTGTAAAATTTCTTCTAAATTCTGTATTTAAATTATTTTCCACAAAAGTATTTAGTTCATTTAAATCCTCAACCAGGGTTATTTCATTGCCAAAATATTCTCTAAAATAAAGCTTATCTTTATAATTCGAAATTTCATTGAAATTTGGAAATATACATGGGATCCCAATAATCCTAGCCTCTACTAGACTAAGAGAATTTATACCTATGACGAGTCTACTTTTTTTTAAAACCTCTGCCATAGTAAATTCATTAGAAATTATTTTAAGATTTGGGATTTTATATTTTAAATTTTCTTCTTTTTTTATTATCAGATCCTCGATTAATTTTTTCCACATTAGATTAGGCTTTATTTTAATTATAAATTGAGTTTCTTTATGTTTTAAGGCTAATTCTATGAAAGCTAAATGAATAGTGTCAAAGTAAAGTTTTAAATTTGGATCTTTTGTTGCAAACGGATGACTAATATCAGAATTTAAAAAACTAATGCCCAGTTTGTAAGTAAATGAGCATAAAGTAACATTTTTTGGATTGTCTTTTTTCAGATTTATCAAATTGTCTATTCTAGGACAACCAAGATTAAATATTTTATTTTGATTAATTTTTTTTGTGTCTGCTATTACTTTTTTTGTGTTGTCGTTATAAACAATAATAGAGGAAAGATTTTCAAATTTAATAGTGTTGTTATTATACATTTGAAGCAAATTTTCATAAAAATCTAGATCCGTTGTATTTTCTTTATGTAAAAATATAAATTTTTTTTTTAATAAGTCTGCACCTCTCTCGAAAGATCTATCTTGTAGATACCATAGAGACGGAGTAATTATTGAGTCAAATTTATAAAATAAATCAAAATATTTTAAAAAATAAAAAATAAATTTAGAGTGTTTGTCTAAATAATCTTTGAAGAAATCTTTTTCTTTATAATCTCTCCAAAATGTTGAAGGCATTTGATGTCTAATAGTTTTTACAAAAGGCTCTGTTAATAATGATATTCTTTTTTTATCAAAATATATAAACTGTAATTTTCCAGATTTATCTAACTCTAGTAAATCATCCCAAAATCTCTCTTTGTTAAGAATAAGAACTTTTCTTTCATATTTCTTTTTATTTGATACTTTTTTAACAAAAAAAATGAATATAATTGCGTAAATTAAGGCAAAAAAATTTGGAAGTTTTCTAACAAAAAAGTGAAATAAATTTTTTAATTTATTAATCATAGATTGTAAAACTTTATAAATTCTAATAAAAAATTATTAATTAATACTTGAAATATAAAAATTAAATACAATTATGTTAGATATAATTTGTGAAATAGCAAATGGATATTACGGAAATTTGCAAATTTCAAAAAAATATATTGATATTGCCGCTAGAGCTAAATCAAACGCAGTCAAATTTCAAATTGCATACGCTGATGATATGCTTCAAAAAAGAGACAAGATTTTTAAGATTATTAAAAAAAATGAGATGTCTTTTTCAACATGGAGCAAAATAAGGAAATATGCAAAAAAAAATAAAATTAAATTTTATTTAGACATTGATGGAGAGAAAGCCCTAGACATTGCAAAAAAAATTAAACCAGATGCAGTTAAAATTCACACTACATCTTTTTTTGATCAAAGATTACTATTAAATGCTTTGGCGTATTTTAAATATATATATATATCAATAAGTGGTATTAAAGATGTAGAAATAAAAAAAGTTTATTCATTAATTAAAAGAAAAAAATTTCAAAAAAAGGTTACTTTTTTATACGGCCACCAAAATGTACCAACAAAAATTGAGGATACAAATTTATCAAGATTAATTTATCTTAAAGAAAAATATAAAAATATTAAATTTGGTTTTATGGATCATATTGATGGATCTTCTGATTACAAATATTCGTTATCAGTATTTGCTTTAGGGTTGGGTATTAATTGTTTTGAAAAACATTTAACTTTTTCGCGAAAAAAAAAATTGATTGATTCTACATCTGCTTTGGAGGAAAAAGAATTTGTTAATTATATTAAAATTTTAAACGATCATAAAAAATCATTAGGTAAATTTAAAAAAAATCTTACAGATAGTGAGATTAAATACAGAAATAATGCCTTAACTGTTATACATTCTAAAGTAAAAATTAAAAGAGATCAAAAAATTAAATATAGTTTGATAACTCATAAAAGACCTTTAAAATTTTCTAAAAAATATTTTTATGATCCTGAAAAAATTTTAGGAAAAAAATCAAAAGTAGATATAAATATTAATCAACCAATATTAGTAAACCAAATTAAATGAGAAAACTTATAGCAGCACTAGCATGCAGAAACACTAGCAACCGGCTGTTTGGAAAACCAATGCAGAATCTTGATAGTAAAAAAACTATTTTAGATCAGTTAATAAATTCAATACAAGAACATAGAATTGTAAAAAAAATTTGTTTAGGTATTGCAGAGGGTTCATCAAATTATTCTTACAAAGACTATGCCTTAAAAAAAAAATTAAATTACATTTTTGGTGATGAAGTAGATGTACTTTCTAGGCTAATTAAGTGTGGTGAAAAAGTTAAAGCAACAGATGTATTGAGAATAACAACTGAAAATCCATTTGTTTATTTAGATAATATTGAAAGTGCTTGGAAAATACATCAGCAAAATAATAATGATTTAACTGCAACGGATGGTGGTCCTTTAGGAACTCATTTTGAAATTTTTAAATTAAAAACTCTTAAAAAATCTCATAAAAATGGCTCAAAAAAGCACAGAAGTGAACATTGTGATGCATACGTTATGGATAATCTAAATAAATTTAAAGTTCAAATAATTGAATTACCTAAAGATTTACTCAGACCAGAATATAGATTAACAGTTGACAATCCAGAGGATCTTATTTTGTGTAAAAAAATTTATAATAAATTAAAAAAATATTCGCCAAATATTCCTTTAAAAAAAATAATTAATTTTCTAGATAAAAACCCTCAAATTGCAAAGGTAAATATTCAATATCCAAGAATGACTAGAATTTGGCCCAAATCTCTCTATATTTAAATTGTTATTTAAGGTATTTATTTAGACAAAATGACAAGTAGACTAAAGTTTTCAAAAAAAAAATTTTTACAAGATGGATACAGCGTATTTGATTTTGATAAAAAATTAGTAATCGGCATAAAAAAAAAAATTTTAAATTTAATTACAAATACTTTGTATAATAATCATAAATTAAAAAACGTCACAGAAAAAAAAATTATCGATCTTTATAGATTAAAGTATAAAGAAGATATTATAAATTCCTTAAATCATATAGGTTTTTTTCCTGAATTATTTTCATTTGTAAATGAAAAAAAAATAAACAATATTGTTAGGACCGCAGGGTTAAAATTTCCAGTAGTTGGGTTTAACAATATGGGTGGAAGAGGTGGACTTCCTTTTTTGTATTCATTTCCAAATGACAAAAAAAGATATTACAAGGCTCATCAAGATTTTTTTTATTTACCATACTCTAAAAATAGCATCACGCTTTGGATACCATTACAAAATACATCTAAAATTAATGGGGCTTTAAAAATAATTCCTAAAAGTCATACCAATTTTAAACTGCACAATCATACTGCAAAGGATGTAAAGTTTAATAAGTTAGATCAACATTTTGATGAAAAAGATTTTAAAACTATAAATGTAAATTTAGGACAAGCATTGATATTTAGTAGCTACTTAGTACATAAAAGTGGAGACAATAAGTCAAATCATATAAGAATGTCATTTAATATAAGATTTAATGATTTGTATGATAGAGAATATATTTACAGAGGTTTGTCCTTTGATAAATTTCCTGATAACAAATTAAAACAATTTTAAATATGAAAAAAATTTTGATTATAGCTGCACATCCAGACGACGAAGTTTTAGGTTGTGGAGGACTAATAGCAAAAAGAATCAGTAAAAAAAATAAAGTTAGAGTAGTTTTTTTGGCTGAAGGTATTACGTCAAGATATTCAAAAGATAAATTAAAAAGTCCCGAAGTAATAAAAAAATCAAAAAAAAGAAACAATAATGCCTTCTTAGCGTTGAGACAATTAGGTATTAGAAAAAAAGATGTTTATATAAGTGAAAATCCGTGTTGTAGATTAGATGATTTTAACCAATTAGAGATAATTAAGCTAATTGAGAAACATATTAAACAGTTTAAGCCAAATGAAATATTTACTCATTGGCACAGCGATACAAATATAGACCACAGAATTGCTTATCAAGCAACGGTAACTGCCACAAGACCTGTTTATAATTTTAAAATTGATTTAGTCGCTTCATTTGAGGTACTTTCGAGCACTGAATGGAATTATACAAAATCATTTACCCCAAATTATTTTGAGGATATCACAGGATTTATCAAAAAAAAAATTATGGCAATTAAACAATATAAAGACGAATTAAAACCTTTTCCTCACCCGAGATCAATTAAATCCATTAAATCTTTATCAACTTATAGAGGTATTCAATCTGGTTTTGAAAATGCTGAAGCATTCCAGATAATTAGAATAGTAAAATAATTACTATTTATGAATTTAAAAATTTTTTTTAGGGTTGACGGGGGTTCGGAAGACGGTCTTGGCCATATAAAAAGATGTATTTCAATTGCAAAAATTATTAAAAGAAGAAACAAGTTATTAAAACCTGTATTCATTATTAATAAAAAAAATAAAACTAGCAAAAGTATTTTAAATAAAAATGGCTTTTCTTACTTTGAAGTAAACGGAAAAATAAACTCTAAAAAAGAAATTACTGATATTGTTAAAATTTTATCTTATCATAAACCTAAAATTTTAATAGTAGACTCAAAATTAATTGACAAAGACTACGTAACTTTACTAAAAAAATTTTCTAAGATAATCATTTTTGAAGATGAAAAAAAATACAATACTAATCCAGATTTATTAATAAATAATAATTTTTGGGCAAAAAATTTTTATAGTAATTCAAATTCAAAATTGCTTGGTTTAAAATATAATACAATTTCAAAATCCTTTTTTAAAAAAAATACTTTTGATTTAAAATGTAATAAAATTCTAATTTCTCTTGGAGGTGAGGATCCAGAAAATATTACATTAAAAATTCTCTCAACCATTCATAGATTAGTACCTAGGTTGAAATTTATTGTTATTCTTGGTCATTCACATCCTGAAAAAAAAATAATTTATAAATTTTGTCAAAGTCAATCTATAGATGCAAAAATCGTTAATAGCCCAGAAGATATTAGTAAATACTTTAATAAATTAAGATTTGTAATTTCTGCTGGTGGTTTAAGTGCATATGAGTTTGCTTCAGCAGGTTTACCACAACTAATTAATATTTTAGATAATCATCAAAAAAAAATGGCCAAGATGATTGAAAAAAATAATTGTGGTAAAATTTTAAGTTACTCTGAAAACTTCGATGTAGAAAAAATATCGTATAGGTTTATAAATTTCTATAATGACGAAAAACAACTTTTAATACAAAGTAAAAATGCAATGAAACTTATTAAAAATAGTGGTTGTGAGTTAATAGTTAATAATATATTAAAATTTAAATAAGGCCATGGATACAGAGCAAACAAAAGTTTGGAAGGGAAGTTTTGGAAAAGAGTATAACTCAAGAAATATTTATAAAAGTGTTGAAGAGCATAATTTATCGTATTTAGAATTTTATGGAAAAACAAAAGACGAGCTAAATAAAGAGATTTTGTCTTTTTTGCCGAAAAATCTTAAAATTTTAGAAGTTGGTTCAAATGTTGGTTTTCAATTAGCATCTTTGAAAAAATTTGGTTTTACTAGTTTATATGGAATTGAAATTCAAAGAGAATGTGTTGATAATTCAAAAAATTTATGGACAGGAATTGATATTATTCAAGGTTCTGGGTTTGATATTCCTTTTAAGGAAAATTACTTTGATTTAGTATTTACCAATAATGTATTAATACACATATCTCCAAATGATATAGAAAAAGTTTTGAATGAAATGTACAGAGTTTCATCGAAATACATATATGGCTTTGAATATTTCAGCGAACAATATGAAAGTGTAAAGTACAGGGATCATAAAGATTTATTGTGGAAAACAGATTTTGAAAAACTTTTCTTAAATAAGTTCCCAAACTTAAAAAGTGTATTTAGTAAAAAATATTCATGTCTGAATTTTAAAGGTAATACTGATAAAGCTTATATTCTTGAAAAATAGAAATGTTGTTGTCAGCACACCAACCCACTTATTTACCTTGGTTAGGTCTTTTTCATAAAATTGAAGTAGCAGATTTGTTTATAGTTTATGATGATGTTGAGTACTCAAGATATGGTTGGTATAATAGAAATTATATTCTTTCGAAAAATGGTCCTATATTATTAGTAGTTCCTATAAAAAGAAATTTTTCAAGCAAACCACTTCACAATCAAGTTTTGATTAATAATTCAGACAATTGGTCAAAAAAACATATTAGGTCCATTGAACTTTGTTACTCTAAATCTCCTTTTTTTGAACAATACTTCGATAAATTTCAACAAATGTATAGTCAAAAATATGAATTTCTATTTGATTTAAATATATCAATATTAAAACTTCTTTTAGAAGAATTTGATATTAAAACTAAAATAAAACTTGCTTCTGAATATAATTTAAAATTTAAAAAATCTGATAGAGCACTTGATTTAGCACTAAAAACTAAATCTACGCATTTATTATTTGGTGAATTAGGAGAAAATTATGCAGATATAAATAAATTTACAACTAATAATATTAAAGTTTTGTTTCAGAAATATAAGTATCCTAAGTATAATCAGTTTAATTCAAAACAATTTTTTGACAAATTAAGTGCGATAGATTTATTATTTAATTATGGTAAACAAAGTAAAAAAATTTTACTATCAAATAATTTAACAAAAAATGCTTACTTAAAGTCTTGAATGGCCTCTTTTAAAATAGAAAATAGAACAATAGGTGATAATCATCCAGCATTTATTATTGCTGAAGTTGGAGCAAATCATAATGGGGATATAAATTTGGCACTTGAATTGATCAGTAAAGCAAAAAAATCTGGCGCTGATTGTGTTAAATTTCAAACATACACTCCTAGTGAATGTTTATCTGAAGACAAAGAATTTGAATATTATTCTAATGGAAAAAAAATTACAGAAAGTGAATTTGATTTATTAAATAGACTAGCTTTAAAAGAGTCAGATTGGAAAATAATAAAAAATCACTGTAAAAAAGAAAATATTATTTTTATGACTACAATTCAAGATGAAGTTGATTTAGATTTGATGATGAAATTAGGGCTTTCATCAATTAAAAAAGGTTCAGATGATTTTAATTATATTCCCAATTTAATAAATGTAGCAAAAACAGGATTGCCAATAATTTTATCTAAAGGTATGGCTTCTGAGGAAGAAGTAGATAAGGTCGTTAAAACCTTAGTTCCTATAAATAACAAGATATCAATAATGCATTGTGTTTCTGTTTATCCAGCAAAATCAGAATTATTAAATTTAAATCAAATATTAACTCTTAAAAAAAAATATCCAGAAATAGTCTGGGGTTATTCTGATCATAGTATTGGTACACTTGCTTGCAGTGTAGCTGTCGCTCTTGGAGCTAAAGTTATAGAAAAACACTACACTCTAGATAAAAAGCTTGATGGTCCAGATCATTGGTTCTCTTCAGATCCAGATGAATTAAAAAAACTAGTAGACGACATAAGAAATACAGAAAAATCAATGGGCTCAGGAAAAATAGAGGTTACAAAAGATGAGCTTAAAAGCAGAGAAATTATGAGAAGAAAAATTGTTGCAAAGAAAAACATAAACGAAGGTGATATTTTATCCCTTGATAATGTTAGCTTTAAAAGATCGGTTTCTGGAATTGATGTTAGTAAATGGGACAAAATAAGAGGAAGTAAGGCAAAAAAATCTATAAAAATCAATTCTGGAATTACAGAAGATAAAGTAAATATTAATAATGAGTGATGATAAACTATGGCTTGAAAGCATAAATGATTTAATCATCGATGAAGATAAAGTTAAAAATTTTTATTATCCAATAATTCCTGGAGAAACAATAAATTTTCGAGAATCTCTAGCTGTAAAACTGGTAAGTTTATTTAAAGAATTGAAAAATAATCATAATTCCTACTTTGACGAATGTGTGGCATCTCTATTTGGTTTAGTGACAGAGGTAGTAAATATTTATTATACTTTATTATTGAAAATTAAATTAGAACAAAAGAATTTTGAGATTATTCCTGACCAAAATTCAAGATTATTAAAAAACATAATTTTTAATAAAAAACCAGATTTTCCTAAAGTATTAAAACAATTAATTAAAGGTAGAGAAGAAGCAAAAAAAAGATATTTTTTATTTAGATTTTTAAGAAACCTCATTTTTCAAAAGAAAATTAAAAAAACTTTTTTTAAATTTCCAGATTTTAATAAAGATATAATTTGTATTGGAGATAACCTTTTTTTAGAGCATCATGCTCAATTTGAGTCAAAAAGAGTTTATTATCTGAGACTAAATGAGTGGTTTAAAAAATTAAATCGACCAAATGGTACAATTAAAGACTTAGATTTTGTTATAAATAATATTCTACAAATTGTTTTTGACGAATTCAAAGGAAATAAAATAATTTTGAGTCAAAATTTACAAATATATTTAAGGGAATTTATAGAATTATTACTTTTGAAATTAAGTATTTATAAAAAGTCAATTCTTGACTCAGACATAGGGATTCCAAAAACCATATGGACGCCTTCAGGTGGGGGTATTTTTGCTAATATATTTAGACAGGTATGTAAATCAAATGGCTCTAAAGTTGTTGGTCATGCACATGGATCTGGCACTGGATTTTTCACAGATTATGGAAGAACTACTTCGATTTTGGAATATCAAAGTTGCACAGATTTTTTTGTTTATACAAAGAAAAGTATTGAAGAATATAAAAAATACTCCAGAGAAGATTTGATCATAGATGGTAAATTACCGAATATAAAATGTATAGATAATCATATAAAATGGCCTAACGATAATTTAAAATTTTTTGAAAAGATATTTAGTATAAAAAAAAATAACAACATACTATATATCCCATCAATTTTTATTAATGATGGTTACTTTGATGGAAAGTTAATCGACTCTCATAATACATACAATTGGCTCATAATATTATCTAATTTTTTAAAAAAAAATAATTTTAATTTTAAAGTAAAGTTACATCCTTCGAATAAACCACCAGATCAATATGTAAAATATTATAAAAAAAATATTAGTTATGATAGTTTGGCAAAATCAATTAACAATTGTTCTTTAATTGTAACCGATCAACCTTCCTCAAGTTCATTTGCTGCGTCAATTGTGTCTAATAAACCTATTATATTTATTGATTTAAAAATTCATAATTTTTCTGATTATGGTTTGGATTTGTTAAGAGACAGATGTACTGTAATTGAGGCTAATTTCACAAAAAAAGGTATAAATCTGGATTGGGATCTGCTCAAAAGTTCAATAAAAAATCCAAAAATGGATTTTTCTAATGAATTCAAACACGCGTATTTAGAAAATGTAGTTTAAATATTAAATCCATTTTTGATAATTTTTTAATTGATTTTACTCAAATAACTTTTACTCATTGATTTTTTTAATTATATGAAAAATTACGAAATTCAATTTATAAATCATGCATCAATGTTAATTGATGATGGTATTAACAAATTCTTAACAGATCCATGGTTTATTTCTCCAGCTTTCGGTACATGGTATCAATATCCTTCCCCAATTTATGATGATCTTCAAAAAATATCGAAAGTGCAAGAACAAATTTTTACGGTTATAAGTCATGGTCATGATGATCACATAGATGATTTTTTTGTAGGAAATTATTTAAACAATTCTCAAATAATAATCTCTAAATTTAAAAGCAAAGGTTTTTTTAAGAGAGTATCAGCACTTTCTGCAAAAAAACCAATAGAAATTGATCAAGATTTTTCAAAGCCTTTAAAAGTTAATAATAATTTTTTATATAGTTATAGTAATAATGGTTATGATGATGACTCCGTAATTTTAATTACAAATGAAAAGGAGGTGATAATACATGCTAATGACAATCATGCGGAGATTTCAGAAAAAACTGTTAATGCAATTAGAAAAATTTCAGAAAATAAGAAAATTTACTATTTTGGTCAAATTGGTGTAGGTTCTGCTTTTCCAGCTGGTTATCCAAACTTGTCTGTTGATAAAAGAAAAGAAGTTATAAGATCAATTCACAAAAGATTAGTTAATGTTTTTGAAAAAAATACAGATAAAATTAGACCTGATCTTGCATTTGCATATGCAAATCAATACAGGTTCGATCAAAAAGACTCTTTGTGCTATTACGATGATGCTCAAGATTTGTTATCCGGTCATTCTTTCATTAAACAGCTACAACCAGGAGATAGAATAGTAAACGGTAAACTTATTAAAAATCAAGATACATATATTAATTGCTTTGATAAATTATTACAAAATCTTGAAGATTGTACGAACAATTATGTACAAAAAAAAATAAAAACTAATTTTAAACTAAATTTTAGGGTGATAGAAAATCGTTTTGATAAAGATAGAGTTATTCCAAAAGCTTCACCAAATCATATTTTCTTTGCTACCGACAAAGCTACCTGGTCCTCAATTATAGCTGGAAAATTAAATTTAGAGACAGTATTAATTGGTGGTAATGGAGATATAGTCAAGGTTCATGAAGAAAATATGAGAGATGTAGGTATGTGTGTCAGTGAGTTTGCATATGTCTATCAAAATAGAAATACCAAAAACCTTTTTTAAACAATAATTTATTAAATTCTATTTAATTTATTTATTTTTTTTATTTTTAAATATTTAAATTATATTGATTAGATGCTTTTTTAATTTCTTGATTAATATTTGGAAGTTTAATATTAAATTTTTTTTCAAATTTTCTACAATTCATAAACATATATTTAGATCTTTTTATAGTTAAAAATTTATTAACTTTCACTGATTTAAAATTAATATTTATTTTAGTTTTCAAGTTTTTATAAAATTTTAAAGCAAAATTTTTTTTTGATATAGAACCTTTGCTTCCAAGATTATAAATACCAAAACATTTTCTTTTTAAAAGTTTTTTTATTATTTTTATTAATGTGTCTAGTGTTAAAGCTGAAAAATATTGGTCCTCAAATAAAAATATTTTTTCTTTATTTTTTAATTTTAATATTAACCAATCTGTAAAAGTTCCTTTTCCCCTGTAGCTTTTTCCAAAAAAATTTATTCTTAAAGTTAAAAATTTGAATTTACTATTTAATTTATCAGCTTTAATTTTTGATTTTGTATAATAATTACTTTTAAAGGTTACATTTTCCTCTTTATTTTTTAATAAATTTTTTGAATTATAAACATGATCTGTAGAAAAATTTATAAAATAAAATTTTTTATATTTATTGATTAAAACTATATTTTTTACTAACTGATAATTTAAGTTATTAGTTATTTTCTTATTTTTTTCTGCATATTCTATATTAGTTATGGCACAACAATTAATAACTACGTCAATTTTTTTTTGTAAAATTTTTAATAAATTTTTTTTTATTGTTAAATCATATAATCTTTTTTTTAATCCAGTATGATAAACTTTGTGAGTTTTTCTTAATTCTTTATATAAAGAATATCCAAGAATTCCCGATGATCCTAAAATCAGTATTTTCAAAATATTATTTTATAGATTTTATTTTTACCATAATCTAAAAGATATTTATGATCAATTATGAAAAAATATTAATTACAGGTGGTACAGGAAGTTTTGGCAAAGCATTTATTAACTTGATTATTAAAAGTAAAATTAAAAAATTAAAAAGACTTGTGATTTATAGTCGAGACGAATTTAAACAACACGAACTTTCTAAAATTTATTCATTAAAGAAATACCCTTTTATAAGATTTTTTATTGGAGATGTTAAAGATAAAGACCGTTTAAATAGAGCAATGGAAAATATTGATTTGGTAATACATGCTGCTGCATTGAAGCAAGTTCCTGCCGCAGAATATAATCCATTTGAATTTATTAAAACCAATGTTATTGGAGCACAGAATGTGATCGATGCATCATTAGATAATAAAGTTTCAAATGTAATAGCTTTATCAACTGACAAAGCATCTTCTCCAATAAATTTATATGGTGCAACAAAACTTTGTTCAGACAAGTTGTTTACTTCAGCTCAAAATTATAAAGGTTTTAAAAAAATAAAATTTTCAGTAATAAGATATGGAAATGTATTTGGTAGCCGAGGTTCTGTTATTCCTCTTTTTTTGAAACAGTTTCAAAATAAATCACCATTAACTATAACAGATATGAATATGACTAGATTTAATATTACTTTAAATGAGGCAACTAGGTATGTTTTAAAAAAAATTAATAATAATAAAGGTGGAGAAATATTTGTTCCAAAACTTTATAGTTATAGAGTTGAAGATTTAGTAAATGCAATAAGTAAAAATATAAAATACAAGATTGTTGGTATTAGACCTGGTGAAAAACGCCATGAAGAAATGATTTCAAAATTTGAAAATGAAAATACACTAGAAGGTAAAGAAGACTACGTGATTTTAAATAGTAGTAAGAATTTATACAAAAACTCTAAAAAGTATAAACCAGTGAAAAAAGGTTTTTCATATAATAGTGAAAAAAATAAAAAGTATTTATCTGTCAATCAAATTAAAAAATTAATTGAAAAAGAAAAAATAAATTTTGAGATTTAATGAAATCAAAAAATTGATAGACTTTAAAAAATAGTATGCCTAACTTGTTAATAAAAGTTTTATTTTTTTTCAATTTTACAAGTAAAATTAAAACTTTTTTATTTGGTTTATCGAATTTAATATTATCTTTTTTGGAGGTAATAGGTTTGTCAATGTTAATTCCCTTATTGGTTGTTTTATTCCAAACAGAGCAGCCAGTTTCAAATGATTATTTAAAAAATTTTTCTTTAATAATATCAAATAATTTTTCAACAAATATAATTATTTTTTTTTTATTTTTTATATTTTTATTTAAATCTTTTTTTTATCTGTTTTTAATCAATTGGAAATTAAAATTTATTAATCAAATTTCTATACTTATCTCTAAAAAACTTTTAACCAATTATTTGAATGGTAATCAAGAGTATTTCAATAAAAAAAATTCTGGTGAATTATTAAGAAACGTAATAAATGAAAATAATAAGGTAATTAAAGCTTTATCATCAGCTGCAGATTTATTAATTGATTTAACTTTATTATTTGTAGCCCTTATTTTTTTAATTTTTGTAAATTTTCAAGCTACGATAACAATTTTTATATTTTTATCATTATTTACCTTTTTTTATTTTTTATTTTTAAAAAAATGGTTATTAAGAATTGCTAATAAGAATATTTATTTAATGTCAGATGCATTAAAGTTTTTAGTTGAATCTTTTAGAGGTTATTCAGAAATATTTATAAATAATAAACAAAATTTTTTTATAAATCGATATATAGATAAAGATAAACTAATTTTAAAATACAAGAGATATGGAGGGTTGATAAAAGTTTTACCTAGAACCCTGCTTGAGTTAATTATTATCGCAATTGTATTATACTTTTTGCTAAGTTTTTCAAGCTTTGAAAAGAATTTGAATAATATTTTTTTTAATTTGACAATTTATGGTGCTGTTTTTTTTAGACTTTACCCCTCAATTGGTAAATCAATTGCAAATTTACAAAATATTATTTCAGGAAAGCCTTCTTTAAATTTAATATATGATGAAATTAACAAAGTAGAAAAAGAATTTATAAATAAAAAACAAATTATACTTCCTGAAGATTATCAGATTGAAAGTATAAATTTAAAAAATGTTAGTTTTTGTTATGAAAATAACAAAACTATTTTTAATAACATTAACAAAAAAATTAAAAAAAGTAGTATTATTGGTATTACGGGAGACTCTGGTGTCGGTAAGACCACCTTAATACATCTTTTAAGTGGTATATTAAAACCTGTAGAAGGTGAAATTCTAGTAGATGAATATAATTTAGGAAATTTAAATAATTGGACAGATAAAATTGCTTACGTTTCTCAAAAACCTTTCATAATGGACTCTTCAATAAGAGAAAATGTTTGCTTAGGAGATAAATTAGATACAATTGGAGAAAAAAAATTAAATGATATTTATTCTTTAGCAGGCTTAGATAATTTTATAGAAAATTTAAAACTTAAAGATTTATCCCAATTAGGGGAATCTGGAAATTTGGTCTCAGGAGGCCAAATACAGAGAATTGGTATAGCTAGAGCGTTATATAAAAAGGCACAAATATTTTTATTAGATGAAATAACCAGCAACCTTGATGAAAATGTAAAAATAAAAATCTTACAAAATTTAATTGATTTAAAAAGTGGTAGAATTATATTTTTGATTTCGCATGATAAAAAAATACTAGAATACTGTGATGACTTTATAAATTTATAATGAAAAAAAAATTTTAATAACTGGTGTTAGTGGTTTCATAGGATACAGCTTAGCTGAAAATTTACTTAAAAAGAATAAATATTCTGTTGTTGGAATTGATTCGATGAACAATTATTATGACCCTAAACTAAAAAAAGCTAGGCTAAAAAATCTTAAAAATAGTTATAAAAAAAAATTTGTGTTTTATAAGTGCAATATTGCAAACAAAATTAGCCTAAAAAAAATTTTTCAAAAACACAAGTTTGATATTGTTATAAATTTAGCTGCACAAGCTGGAGTTAGATACTCAATCGAAAATCCCGATGCTTATATAGAGTCGAATTTATTAGGTTTCTTTAATATTTTAAATTTTTCTAAAATGCATAAAGTTAGTCATTTTTTATATGCAAGCACAAGTAGTGTTTATGGTTCAAATAAAAAATTACCATTTAGCGAAAAGGACAATGTAGACCATCCAATACAACTTTATGCAGCTACCAAAAGATCAAACGAACTACTAGCGCATTCTTATAGTTATCTATATGGATTGCCTACAACTGGTCTAAGATTTTTCACAGTTTATGGTCCTTGGGGTAGACCTGATATGGCTTTATTTAAATTTACAAAAAATATGCTTGAGAACAAAAGTATTGATATTTTTAATTACGGCAATCATTCAAGAGATTTTACTTATATTGATGATATAACAAAAAATATAACTAAATTAATAAGTAAAATTCCAAAAAAAAATAATAAAAAAAAATTATATCCAAATACAAGCAATTGTCCCTTTAGAATAGTTAATATTGGAAATTCTAAACAACAAAAATTAATGCAATTTATTAAATATCTTGAAGAAATTTTAAAAATAAAATCAAAAAAAAATTACTTAAGTCTTCAAAAAGGAGATGTAAAAAATACTTTATCGGACACAAGTCTTCTTCAAAAATTGAATGGTAAAACTAAACCCTATAGTACAAAGAAGGGAATTCATCAATTCGTTGAGTGGTACAAAAGTTATTATAATAAATAAATTAATCAATAAATATTATAATGTTGAAAACAATTATTTGGACAATAAGAAAACGGGGCTTGATCGTATTTTTTATTTCAATTTATTATTTTCTTAAAATTTTATTATTTAGGTTTCTTAACCAAAAATATATTAAAAAAAAAATTTACAATTTTGAAATGTTATTAGATGTTTATGACAAGGGTTTGTCTAGAACATTGTTACTTTTTGGTCAAAGAGAAATTGAACAAAAATTTATAATTGAGAAAATTATTAAACCAGATTATAAAATATTAGATCTAGGTTCAAATATTGGTTATTATGCTTTAATTTTCAAAAATAAAATTTTGTCAAACAATATAATTTTAGTTGAGCCCTCACCCTCAAATTTTAAATTACTTAAAAAAAATTTAGAACTAAATAATTATAATAATGTTGAAGCTCATCTAGCGGCAATTTCAAACACGGATAGTGCTAAAGAATTTTATTTATCAGATATGTCTAATTTAAATTCATTTCATATAGAGAACAAAGATATTGAAAAATACAAAAAAATAATCGTGAAATCATATTCTTTGCCAACTTTACTTAAAGATAGGAAAATAGATTTAATTAGAATGGATGTGGAGGGTCATGAAGTAAGTATATTTAAATCATTAATAGAATATATAAATAAATATGGTTATAAACCTTCTATTTTATTTGAACCTCATATAAGTAAATATAATGAGGATAATGATATGAATGAGCAATTAATAAAGCTTTTTAATTTTGGGTATTGTTTAAGAGTAGCAGCATCATCATCACATGAAGGAAAAAAAATATTTACAGAAAAAAAATACAAATCAATAAAATCTTTTAAAACAGATGAAAAAGTAAGAGATATATTTTTAAATATATCAAATAACGATGCTTTGAAAATGTTAGCTAAAGACGGTGGAGTGAGAACTGCACTTTTATCATGTGAAAACGAGCATTTAAAATTTATAAAATGATATTATTTCCTGAATTGATTAGAAATTTTTTTCAAACAAAAGGTATAGATGATTATTCAGATTATTACTAAGACATTTGAGTATTCAAACAAAAATTCAATAATATATCCTCTTTTAGCTTTTAAAAAAAAATTAAATGATGAAAAAATTTTTTTTAAAATAGCATTCGACTTTAATAAACTGATTTATTCAGATTGTTTAATAGTTGATAGCAAATATCACAGAAATGATTGGGATAAAAATGAAAAAAAAATTTTTGAAGATTTTATAAATTTGAAAAAATATACAAATAAATTGATTTATTTTGATACGACAGATTCAACAGGAATGATTCAAGCAGAAATTCTTGATTATGTAGATGAGTACTGGAAGTTTCAAGTCCTTAAAAATAAAAATGATTATCAAAAAAATTTTTATGGTGGAAGAATTTTTTCTGATTATTACAATTCAAATTTTAATATAAAAGACGAAAATGAAATATATTCAAAGTATGTTGATGAAAAAAATTTAAATAAAATCAAGCTAGCATGGAATTTTGGATTAGCTGATTACTCTTATAAAAATAAATATTTTTTTTATTTAAGAAAGTATTTATTGAATGATTATTTGTATTTTTTTAATAAAAAGAAAATTAAAAAAAAAGAACTAGATTTTTTTGTTGCATTTAATTACAATTATTCAAGACAAACCATATCATTTCAAAGAAAACAAATTAAAATTATATTAGGTGACTTATTTCTAGGAAAAATTAATGAATATAAATATCATCGATTATTAGAAAATAGTAAATTTGTTATATCTCCTTATGGTTGGGGTGAACTTGCCTATAGAGATTTTGAGGCATTTTATAATAAATGCTTATTATTAAAGCCTAATATGGATCATTTAATTACATGGCCTAACTTTTATAAAAAAGGTGAAACTTATCTGGATTTTAAATGGGATCTCACAGATATCTTAGATCAAGTTGAAAATATTAAATCTAAAAAGAATGAATTTAATGAAATATCTTTAAATGGTCATATTAATTACAACAAGTATACTTCAGGTGTGGATGCAGGAAATTATTTTTTAAATCGAATTAAAAATTTATTAAATGAATAGTCCCTATATTAAACTAAAAATTGACTTAAAGAATCTAAAGAAAATTAAAGTTTCAAACAAAGATAATAACTTCAACAATAATAATTTATATATTTTTAAAAATTTCAATTTAAAAAATAAAATTTTTAAAACATATCAAGTAATACTTATAGGAAACCCTATTATTAAAAATTTTGATAATTTTTTTAATCTATTTGAAAAGTATTCAATTAATTCTAATAAAATTAAAAATGAAATATCTAAAATAAATGGGCAATTTTTAATAATTGTAAATTTATTTAAAAAAAATAAGTTTTTCATTATTAATGATAGATTTTCAAGTATTCCAATTTATGTTTTAAAAATTAAAAATTCAATTTATTTTTCCCATTTATATCATGATCTTAATTTTATTAATGATGTACAAAAACTAAAATTAAATCAATTAAGTTTTTTACAAGTAATTTTTTTTAATCGAATGTTTGGTGAAAATACCTTTCATAACGAAATAAAATATTTATTACCTGCAACTTTATGTAATTTTTCAGAAAAAAAAAATTTTAAAACCAAATATTGGTTTCCAAATTTTAAAAATAAAATAAAAAATTTTAACGATGAGGTTGGTCAAAAGTATATATATCTCCTAAGAAATTCTATTAATCGCAATTTAAAAGAGTACAAAAAAAATCAAATCGGAATTTTCTTATCTGGTGGTCATGATAGTAGAAGTGTTCTATTAGCATCTAAAGAAAAAAAACCATTATGTTTATCTGTATCTTTTTCAAATAATTATGAGATTAAAGTTGCAAAAAAAGTATCTAAAAGTCTAAATTTGACTAATAAATTTATAAAGTTAGAAAAAAATCACTTTGAAAAAAATATTAATTTAATTACTAGAATAAATTCTGGATTTTATAGTTTCATAGATACATTGTTTGTTGGTATAGACAATCAAATTCCAAAAAAAATAAAAATCTTAATTCATGGTCATGGATTAGATTATATGTTCCAGGGTATGTATTTACCATTTAGATGGATTAAAATTTTCAAAAGACCAACTTTTTTTAAAAAAATAGAAAATTTAAATAAAATTGAACTTACAAATTACTTTATGAACAATATTAGTTACAGAGTTAAAGGAATAAATATATTTGATTACATAATTCCAATATATAAAAAAGGAATTAGAAATTATTTGTTAAGGACCTTAAATAAAATTAATACTAAGGCCAAAAAGAAATCATTTAATAAATATGATAACTGGGAGTCTTTTATTGTAGATACTCTCGGAAGACATTATTCATATCCAAATGTTTTAAGTAAATTATCTTTAAGGGAGCAAAGAATTATAAGTTTCGACAATGATTTATTTGATTTTTATTTATCTTTAGATCCTAAAATTAGACTCAATGCTTATTGTATGCAGTATTTAATGAATTCTATAGATAAAAATGTTGGCAAAATAGAAACAGGAAATTGGGGTCTCCCAGCTAATGACGGACCATTAAAAAAAACTTTAAAGTTGATATTACGCAAAATAATAAGACATATTACATTTAATCAAAATTTCAAAGCGCCCACATCAAAAGATAGAACTTGGCCAACAACTGGTGACTACTTAAGAAATAGTAAATTTTTTAAAAAATCTATTAACGAAATGACTGAGTCAAAAAACTTTAAAAAATTACTTTTTTATTTTGATTGGGCTAAAATAAACCAATTAAAAGAAGAATTATTAAAAAAAAAAAATAACAATGGAGATAGATTCTTTGCAATATTATTGACCTTGTATTTTTTCCTTAAGAAGATTAAAAAAATCTAATATGTGTGGTTTTTATGGTATATTTACTGACAAACCTCTTAATAACAAAGAATTAATAGTTCAAAGAAAAGTATCAAAAGAAATAAAATATCGTGGGCCAGATTTTACAGGAGAATTTATATCAAAAGAAAAAAACTTTTACTCTTGGCACCACAGACTCTCTATAATTGATTTAAAAAAAGAGAGCAATCAACCATTCAGATATAAAAATTATGTAATTTTATTTAATGGTGAAATTTATAATTACAAAAAAATAAAAGAAAAACTAGGTAGTAAATTTAAATTTAAAACCAACGGTGACACAGAAGTACTTTTATATTCTTGGATTAAATGGGGAAAAAGTTTTTCAAAACATATTGATGGAATGTATTCATTTGTTATTTATGATGGTAAAAATATTTACTTCATTTCAGATAATTTTTTGGAAAAACCATTATATTATCTAAGATTAAAAAACAGAATTTATTTTTCATCTGAACAATCAATTTTAGTTAGAAACTTTAAATTAAAAAAAAAAATTGAAAGTGATCAAATTAATAGTTTTATATCATTGGGATATATGCCCTATCAGTGTCCTGTTTATGAAAATTTAAATTATTTACAGCCTTCAACAATTGTAAGTTTTAATAAAAAATTTAAAAAAAGAGAAATTAAATATTGGAAAAAAAATAGTTTAAAAATAAAAAAAAAGAAAAATTTTCAAGAGTCAGACAGATTGAAATTGAAAGAATTGATTATAGAATCTATTAAAAATAGGCTTGTTGCCGATGTGCCGATTGCTCATTTTATGTCATCTGGATTTGACTCAACTTTAATTGCAGCTATTTGTAAAAAAGAATTAAATTACAACCTTCATACTTACACTGTTAGAACACCTGGAAATTACAAGGAAGTTCAAAATGTAAAAAAAATTTGCAAATATTTAAATTTAAAAAATAAAATTATTGATTTCTCTTATGATCAAAACTTTGAAAAAATATCCAAAAAACTACTTAATTTATTTTATGAACCTAATGATAATGTGGCATCAATCATGTTCATGCAGATGTCAAAAAAAATTAGAAAAGATGGATTTAAAGTTTCACTATGTGGGTTAGGAGGTGATGAATTAATACTTGGTTATAATAAATATAATTTAATTAATAAAGTTTATAAATTATCTTTTAATGATAATATATTTTTAAATAAATTATCATATTATTTTAAATTCTTAATTTTTGGAGACTTAAAAGAAAAATTTGATAGGTTCATATTTCCAAATAAATATGAAAAATTTTTAAATTTTAGAAACATTGCGAACTATAAAAATATAAATCCCAGTTTTTTAATTAAATTTAAAGAATTATCTTTTGACAACAATCTTTTAAATACAATGTATAACTTTGATATAAATAATACTCTTCCATTGAGTTATAATAAAGCATTGGATTTAGGTTCAATGAGAGCAAGTATTGAAGTGAGGTCACCATTTTTAAATAAAAAAATTTATTCTTTTTTGAGAACTTTTGAAAATGATATTTTTTTCAAAGGAACACAAAAGAAATTATTTAGAGATATTTTATTAGAATATTTACCAGCAAGTTTAATACCCGAGGCAAAAATAGGTTTCAATTACTCATTAGATAACATCTATAAATCTATTAATTCAAAATATTTAAATAAATTGCTTGTAAAAAATATTCCTTTCTTAAAAAACGATCTAAAATTAAAAAAAAATGATAAAAATTTTGAGAAATTAATTTTCAGATTGATGATACTTAACAATTTTTTAAATGAAAAAAATTAAAATATTTTTTCCTTACTGTGGTGAAACAATGGGTGGTAGTCACATTTCATCATTGACTTTAATAGAAAGTCTAAAAAAAAAAAATTTTGAGATATTAATTGGAATTCATAGCAAAGGAATATTTCAAAAATATTGTAAAAATAAAAATATATCTTTTGTTTCTGTAAATAAAAAATTCTTTTCTAATTCTAAGAGTTTTTTACTTAATCTATTTTTTTTATTATTTAACTTTTCTTATTTTTATAAATTTTTAAATACAAATAAAATTGATATAATTCATCTTAATGATTACAGAATGTTAAATACTTGGGCATTAAGTGCATATTTTTCAAAAGTAAAAAAAATTATATTTCATCAAAGAAATCCACTACCAAACTCAAAATGGGTAAAATTTAATTTAGGTTTTGTATCAAAAATAATTAGTGTTTCAAAATTTGTATTTTCTACTTTATCAAAAAAAAATAAAAAAAAATCATATATAATTTGTAATCCAATCAAAAAAATTAAAATTAAAAAAAAACCATTAAGGAATTTGATAGCTTTTGTTGGAAATTACTGGAAAAAAAAAAAACCTGAAATTTTTTTTGAATTTGCAAAAAAACTTGTCGATCAAAAAAATAAATTTAATTTTGTATTTATTGGTAATATATCAAATCATGATATTAAAATGATTTATAAAAAATACCCAAATCTTAAAAAAAAATTAACTTTTACAAAATATTTAATGAACCCATATGATTTAATACAATCCTGTAAAATTATTATTTCTCCCTCAATTAATGAAGGTTTTGGTAGAGTACCTCTTGAGGCTGGTTATTTAAATGTTCCATGTATCATCTCATATTCAGGTGGTCATAAAGAATTTAAAAAGTATGATATGTGTTTATTTGTCAAGAAAAATTCTGCAAAATCGTACTTGAAGATATATAGACAGGCACTCAAGAGTAAAATCAAAAAAAAATTAATTAAAAATACGATGAAGTTTAATAAGAAATTTACACTACCAAATATTCATGTAAATAATGTAGAACAGGTTTACAAATCTAAATGAGTTATTATTTAATTATAAATTATATTTATTTCATATTTTTGAGAAATAAAATTAAAAATAAAAAACACGACAGTTATTTAATTATTTTATTTTCATTACTTATTTTTATTTTCATTGCATTTAGGTACGAAGTCGGTGGTGATTGGAATAGTTATTTATTAAATTATATAAACCAGCGTAGATTAGGTTTATTTGAGGGTTTAAAAGATTTTCCAAATATTCCATTCATTATAAGTTTTTATGTAAAAAATTTTACATTAATCAACGAAAGTATAGTCCTAGGAACTATATTTTCTTTTTTATATTGTAGATATTTGAAATCAACTGATAACTTTTTTTTATCATTATTTATTACTTTTCCAGTAATGTTGATTTTAGCTGGAATGGGATATGTTAATCAAGGGGTAGCAATCATAATTTGTTGGCAGATATTTATTAATTACAAAGAAAAATCTAATTTAGAAATTATAACTTATATCGGCTTTGCTTGCCTTTTTCATATCAGTGCCTTAATTTTTTTTCTTTTTTTAATACCAAAAAATAAATCATTACTTATCAATATTGTGAATAATTATCTCTCAATAATAATTCCAATTTCACTAATTATTTTTGGAATAATTTTCCTATTTCAGATGGATTTTTTTTTCGATTTTTTTAATCATTTTGAAAAAAAATTTTATTCTTACTTATATCATGATTATTATAAATCCTATGGTACAGGTTTTAGATTATTATTATTTGCACCAAGTTTACTAATCGTTTCATATGTAAGTTTAAAATTTTTAGATAATAGTACTAATTTAAATTTAATAAGAATTACTATAGGAATAATATTTTTTCTTATACTTTTTACTATTATTTTAAAAGGTTCTATACTTTATGCTTTTCTAGATAGGATTTTATTATATTTCATATTTTTTCTAGTAATAATTTGTAATGCCTATTATTCTCAATATAACCTAAAAGACAATATTTTAGTCGATATTTCAGTATATCTTTTTCCAACAATATATTTATTTGTTTGGATAAATTTTTCTGAGTTTTCTCCATGGTGGATACCATATAAAAATGTATTATTTTTAAATAATTTTTAAATGAAAATATTTATTGCAACAAATAATTATTGGAATTTTGTCAATTTTAGAAAACCATTATTTGAAGAATTAAAAAAAAAAAATTTTAAACTCATAATTCTTTGTAATGTTAAAAAAGAAAAAATATTATTAAAAAATAAAAAAATTAAAATTCATAATATTAATTTTGAATCTAACTTTAATTTTTTCAACGATTTTTGTAATTTACTAATGATTTTTTTTTACTATTTAAAATACAAACCTAATGTAGTTTTAAATTTCACAATAAAACCAATATTATTATGTAGCTTTGTTAATAAATTTTTTAGTTCCAAATGTGTAAATACTGTTACTGGTTTTGGAAATTTGTATTTGAAATCAAAAAGACATGAGATTTTTTTTGAAATTTTATATAAGTTATTTACTTCAAAAAAAAATTATTTTTTTTTTCACAATAAAAATGATTATAAACATTTTATAAAGAAAAAAATTTCTCTCAAAAAAAAAAGTTTGATAACTATGGGATCCGGAGTGGATTTGAAATATTTTAGAAAGTTAAAACCATTTATTAAAAAAAAAATAAAATTCACAATGATATCAAGATTAATTTTTAATAAAGGAGTGATAGAATTTCTCGAGGTTGTAAATTTATTTAGAAATAATAATAACCTTTATTTTGAGCTTATAGGTAGGGAAGTTGATGACAGATTAAATGAGATAAAATCTTCGGATTTAAAAAAATATAAGACTTTAAATAATTTGAAAATTTCAAATTTTACCCACAATATCAAAAATAAAATTAAAAATACTAATTTTGTGGTGCTTCCATCTTATAGGGAAGGTATGCCAAAGTCTCTTATGGAATCAATGTCATCTGGAATACCTGTAATATCAAGTAAAGTTGTTGGAAGTTTAGATTTAGTCATAGAAAATTTTAATGGTTTTTTTTGCTTACCAAAAAGTAAAAAAAGTTTATACACAACCATTTTAAAAGCATCTAAAATAAATAAAAAGAAATATAATTTATTGTCAAATAATTGTAGAAAATTTGCTGAAAAATTTCTGGATGAAAAGAAAGTTGTTGATGAATATTTATCTTTAATTAAAAAAATTTTATGAAAAAATTTAAAATAGCTGTTATTGGTTTGGGTTATACAGGTGCACCTTTAGCTTTTGCGTTTGCTAAAAAATTTAAAGTTGTTGGATATGATATTGACGAAAACAGAGTTCAAAAATTGAAAAAATCTTTTGACGATAACAATCAAATAAGTAAAGATGATTTTAAGAATTCAAAAAAAAATATTTTATTATCAACAAATTCAGTAGATCTTTATTCATGTGATTTTTTTATTGTAGCTGTTCCTACTCCAGTTAATAAAAAAAACCTACCTGATTTAAGAATTTTAGTAAAGGCAACAAAAATAGTAGCAAAATATTTAAAAAAAGGAAATTTTGTTATTTATGAATCTACCGTTTATCCCGGAGTAACTGAGGACATTTGTATTCCTATTTTAGAAAAAAAATCTAAACTTGTTCTTAATAAAAGTTTTTTTTGTGGATTTTCACCAGAAAGAATTAATCCAGGTGATAAAAAATATTCCTTTACTAATATAAATAAAGTAGTTTCTGCTTCGAATTCAAAATCATTAAAAATAATAGCAAAACTTTATAAGTCTGTTGTTAAGGCTAAAATCATTAAAGCAAAAAGTATAAAAAGTGCAGAGGCCTCTAAAATAATTGAAAATACTCAGCGAGACGTCAACATTGCTTTAATAAATGAGTTTTCTATAATTTGTAAACTTCTTAATTTAAATGTTAGTGAGGTTTTAAAATTATCTGCAACAAAATGGAATTTTTTAAATTTTAAACCTGGATTAGTAGGTGGTCATTGTATTGGTGTTGATCCATTCTATTTAAGTTACAAATCCAAACAACTTGGCTATAGAACACAGATAGTTGACTCTGGCAGAAATATAAATGAAAATATGAGTAATTATTTAGCAGAATTTATAAAAAAAATTTGTTTTGCTAGAGAAATTAATCCAAAAATACTAATTTTAGGATACTCATTTAAAGAAAATTGTGCAGACTTTAGGAATACTAAAGTTTTAGATTTAATAAAAAATTTGAAACGTTTTTCAAAAAAAATTGATATTGTTGATCCTCTTGTCGATACAAAGCTAGTTAAAAAATTCGATAAAATTAAAATTTATAAAAAAATTCCAAAACATAAGTATGACGTTATATTTATTACTGTTGGTCATAAAATGTTTGAAAATCTAAATAAAATTAAGTTTCTTAAACATTTATCAAAAAAAGGCTTTATCTTTGATTTTAAAAATACTTTAAAATTCAAAGAAAAAGTCATTTCTTTTTAACTTTATAATATTTTAAAAATATAAATATTATTGAATTAATTATGATTAGATAAACGAAGAATAGTTCAATTAATTCTCTAATAGTTTTTTCTGAAGCTATACTTGTAATTTTAATAGAAATTACTTCTTCAAAACTATTAATAATTAAATCCTTATTAAAATTTATTAAATTTAACAAATAATTCATTTCTGTAATGTCAGATTGAAACTTTATAACTTTTTGGTTTAGCTGTAATTTAAAGAGATCAGAATTACTCTCATCATTTAATTTTTTTTCAAAATATAATTTTTTTAATGAAACATTCTTAATTAACTTTAATAGACTGCTCTCAAGTTGCTTATTGTGATCTAAAACTATATCTTGAATCTGTTTTTTAATTGCTATTTGATCAATATTTGTCCCATCTAATGGATTAATCGGTTGAGTTTTTGCACTAATAACGTATTTAAAGTTTTGGTTTCCTTTAGTTGCAAGATTTATTATTTCAAAATGAATTATTTTATTTTTCTCAGCAATTTGGTTTTCTATAGCTGAACTAATTACATCCATAGTGTTAATTATTTTATTACTTTTTAAAACCGTCTGATGAAAACTTTCTAATTCATAACCTTCATAATTTGCTTCAATCATTATTTTTATTTTGAATTTTCTATTATCAAAATGATTATAAAATAAGTATAAACTCACAACTGTTAAAAAATTTATTATTATTACAAGGCTTATTATTTTAAAAGATCTATTGTTTTTTAATAATATTGAATTCATCTGTAAGTTTATATATTAATTAATAATTCAATGTACATCTTTTTTTTTATTTTAATATTAATAAACCTAATTTTAATCGCAAAATATAATTTTTTTCAAAAATATTTTTTATTATATGATAAAAAAACAGGTGTACCTCTTATAGGTGGCATTTATTTATTTATAAATTTTTTTATCATTGGTATTTATTTTTTTTATGATCCAAATAGCATATTAATTGGTAACTACTTTAAGGAATTTTATATTGATCAAAAAAGTATATCTGCAAGAGAAATTCTAGTCTTTTTTTTGTTACCAACTTTATTTTTTTTAATTGGACTTTATGATGATAAATTCAATTTAAACGCAAATTATAGACTTGTCCTAAGTTTTTTTATTATCTTTATTTTTTTATTAATTGATAATAATTTTGTTATAAAATCTTTGAGATATAGTGATGATATTAATATAAATTTATATAATTTATCTACTATTTTTACAATCATGTGTATGACTGGTTTGATATTTGCACTGAATATGTATGATGGTATTAATCTACAAATAGGTTTTCATTTTTTAATAATTTTTTCTTATTTTGTTTTTAAGGGTATTTTTGTAAATTTTTTTATAATTTATATTCTACTTATACTGATATTTTTATATCTCAATTATAAAAATAAAATTTATATGGGTGATTCAGGAGTTTACTTTTTAGGCTCTATAATATCTTTAACACTATTAAAAAATTATAATAATCAAAATTTAAATTTAGAAGAAATAATTGTAGTTAGTCTTGTTCCAATAATGGATATGTTTAGAGTAATTTTGTTAAGAGTTTCATTTGGTTTACATCCTTTTACCAAGGATAAATTACATATTCATTATATTTTGAAAAAACAATTTAATAATAAGTTTCTATGGCATTTTGGTTCTTTACTAACATTATTTAATATTTTTTTATTAGAAAGTTTAGCTATGCCTTATCTTGTTTTAATTCAAGCTATAATAATTTATTTTATATTTATTATTTTTATATCTGTAAGAAAAAAAAATTAAATGTGTGGATTTTTATATATAAATGATAAATCATCTTTTATAAATTTAAAAAAATCCCATGACTCATTAAATCTTCAAAATCATAGAGGACCAGATTTTCAAGGGCAGATGGGAATAAGTAATTATAATAATGGGTTTAATTTTGTTGATTTAAACAACAATAAAAATCAAAAAATCAATCAATATCTAGGTCATAACAGATTGAAAATAATTGATCTTAGTGAAAAATCTAATCAGCCAATATTCAAAGGAAAATCTTTTTTTTTATATAATGGAGAATTTTATAATTTTAAAGAATTTGATAACGAAAATACAAATTCAGATACTCTTACTTTATTTAATAGATTGGAAAATATTGGAATTGATTTCTTACATAATGTAAATGGAATGTGGAGTTTTATTTATGGAGATATGGAACAAAATAAAATTTTTCTATCTAGAGACAGATATGGGAAAAAACCTTTATATTACTATAATAATCAATCTTTATTTATTGCAAGTTCAGAAATAAAATCAATATATAGTTACTTAGATTTAAAACATAGAGAAATTAATCCATATTACTTAGCAAGATTTTTTCACACAAAACTTAATGATTATTCTTCTGATCAAACTTTTTATAAGAACATAAAAAGTGTGAAAGCAGGCGAAGTGCTTGAAATAAACAATGCAAATTTTAATATAAAAAGAAAACTAAATATTAAAAAATTTCCAATTAAAAATTTTCAATTTCAATCTAAGGAGTGTGTAAAAAATGATTTTAAGAATGATTTTCAAAAAGCAGTCTCAGCTCGTTTAATTTCAGATGCTCCAGTGGGGGTTTTGATGAGCGGGGGTTTGGATTCATCAGCAATTGTATCAAATATTATAAATTTAAAAAAAAAAGAAAATGTCAATTTCTTTTATGCAAGACAATTTATTACAAATGAAAATAAGGTAAGTGAGGATGATCATTATGTAAAAATTCTCTCTAAACATTTTAAAATAAAATTGAATGAAATAGATTTGCTTAAAGATCATTCAAAAATAGAAGAAATTTTTTTAAAATTATCAAAACAATTTGAGGAACCCTTTAATATCGAGCTCACATCAATACCAATTTATTTAATTTCAAAAGAAATGAGTAACAAAGGTATAAAAGTAAGTATTGATGGAGTTGGTGGGGATGAAATATTAAGTGGATACCCATCATTCTTAAGTTTAGCAAATTCAAATTTAATTAAAAATAATTTTCTTAATTTTATTAATTATTTTAAATTACACATGAGTTACAGTAATAGTAATCACTTAAGTAATTTTTTATTAATTGCATCACTGTTGAAAAATAAATTTTTTCCAAGAACTAAAAGAATTGATAACAAAATTTATAGTAATAAATTTAAGGATTACATAGACAGTATTCATTTAGTTAAATTAAGAGCAAAATATGAAACAGTTATCAAGAGACAACTTTTTGAACTATTCAAGTTTCAAATACCATACTATCTTAAAATATCCGATCAATGTAACATGATTAACAATGTAGAGAATAGATCTCCATTTTTAGACTTTAATTTGTTCAAATATGTTTTTTTGAAAAATGAATTTAAATTTAAATCAGGATATATGAAAATTTTATTAAGAGAAGTTTTAATTGATGATTTACCTAAAGAGATTGTATTTAGGAAAAACAAAAGTGGATTCGGAAGTTCAATTGATATTAATAATTTAAAAACAAAAAAAAATATTGAAATGATATTGGACTGTGAAGTTATTAGATTAATTTTAGCAAAAGATATAAATTCAAAAAAAATATTAAATGAAAAAGCATTATTTAAAAATTTGCTAATTTTGAGTTATTTATCAACTCAGTATCCGTTAAAATTAGATATATGAAAATTTTACTCTGTATAGGAACTTTAAGATCAGGAGGTGCTGAAAAAAATATTTCTATACTAGCTAATTTTTTGGTTAAAAAAAAATTTCATGTAACAATATTAACTTTTGATAAAAAATTTAGTAAGCCATTTTTTTACTTAGATAAAAAAGTTGAAGTATTAAATTTAAACATATTAAAAAAATCCGAAAATATATTTTCAAAGTTTAATAATTTTATTATTAGAATTAGACTAATTAGAAGAATTGTTAAAAAAGCAAAATATGAGTGTTTTATATCTTTTATAAATACAATGAATATAACAATGCTTATTTCAACTATGTTTCTTAATTTGAAAAAAATTATTTCTGATAGAAATAATCCTTATTATTCAAGAAATTCTTTTTTGATAAAATTATTAAAACTTTTTTTTTATAGATTAGCAGATAATTTGGTTTTGCAAACTAAACAAGCTAAAGAATATTATTGGTTTATAAAAAATAAAAAAATCAAAATAATTAATAATTTTTTTGATGAAGATTTATCTGTAAAAAAAAAATACAAATTAAAAAAAAAAATTAAAATTATTGTTGTTAGCAAAATTGAAAAGCAAAAGGGTATTAATCTAATTATTAACAGTTTAGCGAAAATAAGAAATAAATATAATTTTATATGTGATATTTATGGGTCAGGAAGTTTAATATTTGATATAAAAAAAAATATTAAAGTCAATAATCTTAAATTTTTAGTAAGTATTAAAAAACCGGTCAGATTAAAAAAAATATATAAAAATTATGACATATATATTCTTTCTTCTTATTTTGAGGGATATCCAAATTCTCTCGTTGAGGCAATGATTTGCGGTTTACCGGTTATATCCTCGGAGTGTAGTTTTGGACCAAGAGAAATAATTTCTAATAAAAAAAATGGATTATTATTTAAAGTTGGATCTGTTAATGATTTAACAAAAAAATTAGAATTCTTTATGAATAATTATTCCTCAGCATCTAAAATGGGAATAAATGCAAAAAATTTTTATAAACCAGATCAAATCAACAAACGGAATTTAAGTAAATGGCTAAATATATTAGAAAAAAAATAATAATGTGTATAAATAATTTAGAAAGAGGAGGAGCTGAAAAACAATTTTTATATATTTATCATTATTTAAAAAAATATTATGAGATAAAAATCTTTTTAATAAATAAAAAAGGCACTGAAAATTTAAATTCAGAAATTAAGAAAAAAATTAAAATTGGATATTTAAACTATTTTTTTCATATTTATAAAAGACAACCCGATATTTCATTATTTTTTTTGCCAAAATCATATATTTGCTTTGGTATAATTAGTTTAATTTTTCCAAGATTAAAAAAAATAATGTTTAGAAGGAGTTTAAATTATTACCAATCAAATATTTTTATAAAATATTTAGAGTTTTTTTTGCATAAAAGTATGAATTTTATTTGTTCTAATTCACTGGCAGCAAAAAAAGAATTATTTGAAAAAGAAGGTGTACCTAAAAAAAAAATTTTTATTTTGAATAATTATATTGATAAAAAACCATTTAAGTTTAATAAAAATTTTAAAGTAAATAAAAGTAGTATAAATTTATTGTGCATATCTAATTTTATTGATTACAAAGGACATAGATTAATATTAGAAACTTTCAAATATTTAAAAAATAAGTTTAATTGGAATATTTATTTTTTAGGTAAGAAAAGTAATTTTGATTTTAGTCTAATAAAAAAGATTTCAAAAGAATTTAAATTCGAGAAAAAAGTTTTTCATATTAACAAATTAAGTTCAAATCTTAAATATCCTAATTTTAAATATGGATTATTATTTTCAGAAAATGAAAGTTTTCCTAACGCAATTATGGAATATTTAAAATTAAACCTTGATGTAATTGCTTATAATACTGGTGATATTAAAAAATTAATACAAAATGAGGGATTAATATTTAAGACAAGAAACCCTAAACTTATAGCACAACAATTAGAAATGTACTTTATTAAGAAAAGGAAAGAAATCAAAACTTTAAAATTAAAAAAAATTATAAAACCATATCAAAATAAAAAAATTTTTTTAATTTTAAAGAATAAAATAGATAGTTTATGTGTGGATTAATTGGCTATTTTCAAAATCAAAGAAATTACTTTCATGAAGAAAATATAAAAAAATTTAATAATCTTTTATCTAACTTAGAATGTCGTGGGCCAGATAACTTAGATTATTTTGTAGATGATAAAAAAAAAAATTATTTAGGACATACAAGACTTTCAATACTAGATTTATCTGAAAATTCAAATCAACCTATATATTCATTAAATAAAAATTTAATAATGGTTTTTAATGGGGAAATATATAATCATCAAAAATTATTTGATCGTATAAAAAATTTAAATATTTCTAAACAAATTCAAATTTCTGATACTAGAATTTTGTTGGAGCATATTTCTCAATTCGGAATTCAAGAAACTTTAAATTTAACAAATGGTATGTATGCAATTGCTTTATATGATATTTCAAAAAATAAACTTTATTTAGCTAGAGATTTTTGGGGAAAAAAACCGATTTATTATTATAATGATTTAAATAAAATTTTTTTTTCTTCAACTATTTCACCAATATTAAAATCAAAAATTTTAAACAATAAAATAAATTTATCATCTCTAAATGAATATTTTGAACAAGGTTTTATTACAGGACATCAAGGATCAATAATAAAAGGAGTAAAACAACTAAGGCCCAATTCTATTCTTGAATTTGACTTATCAAATGAGCAATTAAGGCTTACAAAAGAAGTTTTAATAATAGAAGAAAAATATCCTGAAAAAAAATTTTTTGAGTTACCAAAATTAGAGGAAAAAATTATTAATTCAGTAAATTTAAGATTAAAAAGTGATGTAAATGCAGGCTTACTTTTATCAAGTGGAATTGATAGTTCTGTAGTTGCATCAATTTCATCAAAAATTAATAAAAATATTAATACTTTTACTATTGGTTTTAAAAATTTAGGTATAAATGATGATGAAACTTCAGTAGCTAGTCAAATTTCTAAAAGTTTAGGATTAAAAAATCAAAAATTAATATTTGATAACAAATCAATTTCGAATTTTGTTAATAATTTAGAGGTTGCTTTTGATGAGCCTTTTGCTGATTCATCTCAAATACCTAGTATGATTGTATTTTCTGAAATCTCTAAATTTGCAAAAGTTGCTATTACTGGAGACGGAGGAGATGAAATTTTTTATGGTTATAATAGGTATAAATATTATAATCTTTGGCAAAAAGGTCTTAAATATTTTAAACCAATTTTAAATTTATTAAAAAATGAGAAAATAAAAAGTTCAATATATAGAAATCTTAATTTTGAAAAAATAAATCAATTAGAAAAATTTATAAATATTTTTTGCACAAATCAGCAAATAAATTACAAAAATTTCACAAAGTTATCTTTTAACGACTCAATTGTTAATTTGGATGAAGGAATTAACGCGTCTGAAGAAATTATAAATAATTTAGAGGATTTAAGAATTAACGACATAAAATCATATATGGCTTATGATATTTTGACGAAAATTGATAGGTCATCAATGTTTTATAGTGTTGAGGCCAGATCTCCACTGTTGGATATTAATATTTATAACTATTTGAAAAATACAACAATAGATCAAAATATAAATTTGATTAATAACAAAATTTTATTAAAAAAAGTTCTAAAAAAATATCTACCTGATCACCTAATTAATAATTCAAAAAAAGGGTTTTCAATACCGTTAAGCTCACTTTTACAGGATAGTATTAAGAATAATTATTTTGAGTTATACAATTATGTAAATAACAAAAAATTAGTTAATTATCTGAATATAACAAATGTTGAAAAATACCATAATTTATTTTTTTTAAAAAAAGATTTAAGATATACCGCTCTTGTTTGGAGTTTTTTTGTTTATTTTAAATGGTTAATTAAATATGAACAATTTATTGATCAATGATTTATCTAGAAACATTATCTCTTTAAACATAATTATAATAACAGAAATATATATATTTTTTCGATATTAGAAGTGATAACTATAAATTAAAATATTAAGTGTGTTTATTTTGTTTACAAGGATAAAAATTTAAATATTAGAGAATATAATGAAAAATTATTTAGTAGTTACAGGTGGTTCTGGTTTTATTGGTTCCAACCTTATTAAAAATTTATTAAAAAAGACTAAATATAAAATTCTAAGTATTGACGATTATTCCTCTGGTAGAAAAATTAATGAAATAAAAAGTGATAGAGTAAATTATATTAGAGGAAATACAATTGAAATTGAAATTTTACTGAAAAAATATAAGAAAAAAATCAAGACTATTTTTCATTTTGGTGAATTTAGCAGAATTTATCAAAGCTTTGAAAATTTTAGTCAATGTTTAAATTCTAATTCAATTGGAAGTAATGCGGTTTTTAAATACTGTTTGGAAAATAAAATTAAGTTGATTTATTCTGCAACCTCAGCAAGTTTAGGAAATGGTGGTAAAGATAAAGATCTGTCTCCATATGCATTTTCCAAATCAAAAAATTTAGAAATGTTGGAAAATTTAAAAAAATGGTTCAATTTTAAATTTGAGGTAATTTATTTTTATAATGTTTATGGACCAAATCAAATATCAAAAGGAAAAATGGCTACTGTGATCGGAATTTTTGAAGAACAGTTTAGAAAAAAATTACCTTTGACAGTTGTCAAACCAGGAAGTCAAACAAGAAGGTTCACACATGTAGATGATACTATAAGGATTTGTATTGAAGCTTGGAAAAAAAATAAATGTAGACATTATAGCATATCCTCCAAAACAAGCTATTCAATATACCAAGTGGCTAAATTGTTTTCTAATAAAATAAAACTTTTGCCAGCTAGAGAAGGTGAAAGATATGCATCTGCCTTAACTAAATTTTCCATGATGAATAAAGTTTATAAAAGGTATGGTTCTATTGAACTCAAAGATTATATCAAAAGTATTAAAAAAAATAAATTAATTGTCTGATAAAATTTTAAATATCCAAAATTCAATTTTGTTTTATAAGTTTCCACTTATATTAACTATATTAATACCTTTTTTTTTAATAACAGGCCCCTTTTTATCAGACTTATCAGTAACAATTTGTTCAATTATTTTTATATTTAATATAATTAAATTTAAAAATTATAATTACATAAAAAATACTTATTCTTACTTTTTTTTATTTTTTATTTTTATTTTATTAATCTCATCCTTACTGTCTAATGATGTGTTATACTCATCAAAATCATCAATATTTTACATTAGATTTTATCTCTTTACTTTATCTACATGGTTTTTAGTAAAGATAAATCCAAAAATAATCAATTATATTTTTATTTCAATTTTAATTTGTTTTTTCATTCTCACTATTGATGGTTTTATTCAATTTATTTTTAAAGAAAATATTTTTGGTTGGCCTTTAATAAAGACTAGAGTAAGTAGTTTTTTTGGAGATGAATTGATATTAGGCAGTTATTTATCAAGATTGTTTCCTTTACTTTTTGCTGGTATGATTTTTAGAAATCAGCTTTATAAAAAAAAAGATTTTCTATTTTATCTAGTATTAATTGTATTTGTTCTTTCAGAAGTATTAATATTTTTGTCTGGTGAAAGAATTGCTTTTTTTTATTTAAATCTTTCTGCATTATTTATTTTACTTTTATCTACAAATTATAAAAAAATAAGATTTTTTACTTTATCGCTATCTTTAATTTTGATTGTGTTAATAAGTAATTTCTCTCCACAATTTAAAGAAAGAATGGTTGACAAAACTATGGAACAAATCGGAATAAACACTGATCAAAAATATGTGTTCACACCTCAACATAACGATCATTATATTTCAGCAATAAAAATGTTTAAAAAAAATATTTTGTTTGGAATTGGTCCTAAAATGTTTAGACATGAATGCTCAGATGAACAGTATAAAGTTTCAAATTACTCTTGCTCTACACATCCACATAATTCTTATTTACAATTACTTTCTGAGACAGGATTATTTTCATTCTTAATTTTAACTTATGTATTTATTTATTTTTCTTATAAATCACTACAGCATTTTTTTTCAAAAATTTTAAAAAATAAAATCATATTTAGTGATTTTCAAATTGCGCTAATGTCAGCAATATTAATATCTATTTGGCCAATTGCACCAACTGGTAATTTTTTCAACAATTGGATTTCGATTGTTTACTTTTATCCTATAGGTATATTTCTCTGGACAATAGAAAATAGGAAAATCCTATAAAATCTATGAAATTTAGTTTTTTTTACTAATGTTCATTTTTTTATTGAATATACCTATAAAACAAATATAAGAATGCCGCCGGTGATTATTGCGAAGGTGTTATACCCGATCCCATTCCGAACTCGGAAGTCAAGCCCTTCTGCGCCGATGGTACTTTGTCTTAAGACACGGAAGAGTAG